>Ga0209184_1000414_pt1 | contig 46622 bp, 42 predicted proteins | sample EN8Hudsemesocosm_2_FD_184627 | JGI IMG/M metagenome (GOLD analysis project Ga0209184, IMG submission 184627) | Methane-oxidizing microbial communities from mesocosms in the Hudson Canyon - EN8C Hudson Canyon (SPAdes) (version 2) | ecosystem: Environmental > Aquatic > Marine > Cold seeps | place... | reverse complement strand
GACTCGAACCCGCGACCCCCGGCGTGACAGGCCGGTATTCTAACCAGCTGAACTACCGGCCCGCAACTACTTACACTACATTATAAAAGCATGCTTTTATAATTACTTCAACCAATTTTCTGTTCAGGAAAATTGGTGGGTGGTACAGGGATCGAACCTGTGACCCTCGCCTTGTAAGGGCGATGCTCTCCCAGCTGAGCTAACCACCCAATCTCTAAATCGAGAAGCGCATTCTAACGATTTCTAAGGTACTGTCAATTAGAATTTCAAAGAAATTACTATTTTTTTTCAACTTAAATCAATCTTTGTATTTTTTACTAAAATCTGACTATTTCTTAATCAAATTTAAGCAAAAATCCTGCACTAAACCAAATACACCACAAAATCCCCCAATACAGCTTCAATTGGATTACTTCACTTTTCTTTATTTAGCGCATTTTAATTAAGCGTTTGCTTAATTCGAGTAATACTACCTCGACGCACTTCACTCATAGCAGCTTCTCGCTCTGCTATTGCAAGCACCTCTTCATCAACCCCCTCCTCAATAAAATAGCTATACCAAGGCAAACCGTCATCTTCTTCCTTCACCACCTCTTTAACAACCACTGGAGCAGGCTTTATATTACCCTCCAAAGCACTTCTTTCAAGACGATCAAGCACAAGCTCATCTTGAAGACTAAGCGGGTTACGAGGCTTACGCCATGGCGCGAGCCAATTACGCCTAATAATTCTTTTATCCGCAATAGCCGCGAGATACTCTTCTTTGTCATCCGCCAGCAAATACATCTCTTGCTCTAGCGTCATGAGCTCTTCACCCCTTAACTTACGATAAATATCACTGGGCAAATAAAATATTGGAAAACCAAACATAAAGTTGTTTGACCAAGGCCATATAACAGAAAACCAACCATACTCCTGCATATCCCCTCTGAGAAACTCCTCTGCATTCGCCGCATCTGTTGGATGCCAGAATGATTGCGTCAAATACCGTGTTTTTGGCATCTCCTCCATTGCAACATCCCGCTCAACTAACTGAACGTCCGCTGAAGCCATTTCTTCATCAGCATCAATTAACGAATGCCGCTTAGAAGGTAAAGACACTTCAGAGTGCCTAATGTAAGTAATAGAACCCGCATCGATCTGCAACCCCACATCTGCTTGCAAATTAAGATCAAAAGCCATCAATAATTTATCATCAAAAGCCTCAAACCCAATCAATGGCAACAAACTCTTACGAACCGCAAAGTCATAACTTCCTGCTGGAAGAACAACATAAGTGTAACTGCCCGCCCTCATATTAAAAACGATCTCATCATTAATATAGTAACTAGGCGCCGTTAGCTCTTCAGATGCCCATTGACTATCCGGACGATAAAAATAAATTACACCGTGCGTCGCTTTATCCCATGCATACTCATCCAACTCTTCAAACAAAGCCCCGTCAGTATTCGGAAAATAAAATGAGCCAAGATTTCGACCTGTAGACCAATATATAGATGGATACCAACCCCGCGCCTGCTTATGAAAAGGAGCCGAGAAAGCAGATGAGTTATAAGTAGTTTCCGCCATCGCCAGACTAGACACGAGCAGAATAAGTCCCGCCAATAAAATACGCATTAGTTGATGCATTGAATCCTTCACCTCTATTTTGATCCCATTATTTTATCAATATCTTCTATTTGTTTTTGGGATCTACCGCATGTCATTGAACATCGGGCACCTTAGCCCTGGCTTTTATACTTATCTGCAGCTGATTAATTTGTTGTTCCATTCCAACGACTCGATCATTTAACTGACGACGACTTGCATTGATTGACGAAATTGCTTTTTTACTCTCAACCAACTGTTTTGATAACGAAGCTATCAGTGCGACTTCTTCCCTCACCCCCTCTAAAGCCTCACTTTGCTCTTCTCGCATTATCGCAACCTCATTTGACAGTAATAAAACACGACCACCCAACTCCTCCGATTCACCTTGTAGCACCGATGACTGTAACGACAAACCATTTAATATAGCCGCCTGTTTTAACTGGGCAGTTTTAGTCACCTTCTCAAACTTATCCCGCCATTGCTTTACAGCCTTTAAATCGCCTTTAATTAAAGAAAGCGAATTAGCATTTTCTTTAATCGTTTTTTTATTACGCTCATTAGATATCACCCACAACTTACGCATTTCACCATCTAGGAAAGCGAGTTTTGACTGAACAGCCGAGCCACTCTGCTCGATCTCAGTCCCAGTAACATTGAGCTCTCCCTCAAAACGCGCCATCAAAAGCTTACTTCTCCCAATAAAATCAGACGCACCTTTAAGCTCTTCTTGCATAACCAATAACTTTTCTTGCTGCGCTAGATATGCCCATGCAAAAAAACCACTTAGCAAAACTAAAGCAACAATAAACAAAGGCATCACCCTCGAACTTTCACGAACTGGCTTTGCAGGTTGATGAGTTTTTTTAACAGACGTAGATTTAGGTATTTTTTTATTACGACTCTTAAACTGATCTAAATCTTCTCTATCCGGACGCAAACTTTCCATTAATTTTCTCGATAATTATGCTTAAAAAATTAGAGTTTAACGCTAGAACACTGCAATAGTCACCACCAAAATACAAATTGGATTTGCATGGTTTGAAGTGAATCACTACTATATGCGGTCTTTTTTTGTCCAATGCACCTAATTCTCAGGAATTATTGAGTGTAAGATGGGCGCTAGCTTAGTGAATTGAGGTAACAAAATGCAGCCAGTAGTGGGTATAATTATGGGTTCTAAGTCGGATTGGCCGACAATGGAACACGCCGCTAACATGCTTGATGAACTAGGTGTACCTTACGAAGTTAAGGTTGTCTCAGCTCACCGTACTCCCGACCTATTATTTAATTACGCAAAGCAAGCAGAATCGCTTGGAATACAGGTAATCATTGCGGGGGCTGGTGGTGCAGCACACCTACCTGGCATGGCCGCTTCGCAAACGAACCTTCCGGTATTTGGTGTCCCCGTACAATCCAAGGCTTTAAATGGCCTAGACTCATTATTATCAATCGCACAAATGCCTGGAGGCGTTGCAGTTGGCACACTTGCTATAGGCAAAGCGGGCGCCAAAAATGCTGGACTTTTAGCAGCCCAGGTCATCGCACTACAAGACGCCAAAGTAAAAACAGCGGTCAGTGATTTTCGAGCCGCACAAACCAAAGCCGTTCTAGACCAACCAGACCCAAGAGGGTAACTCATGAAAAAAATTGGCGTATTAGGTGCAGGACAGTTAGGCAGAATGCTGGCACTCGCAGGCTACCCATTAGAGTTAGACTTTCATTTTTACGACACCTCAGGCAATCCGAGCGTTGGCCTTGGAGACATTACTATTGATACCGAAGGAGATATTGAAAATCCTTCTTTAGCTGCTTTTTTAAAAGATGTTGATGTCGTCACCTATGAATTTGAGCACCTTCCTTTAAACCTGACTCAATACATTGAAAAACAAACAACGCTATACCCTCCTTCAAAATCAATCGAAGTTTGCCAGAACAGAGCTGAAGAAAAAGCATTATTTACTAAATTAGGTATTCCCACGCCTAAATATCACATCGTAAACAACGCTGCCGAACTCAAAAGTGCAGTTGAAGATTTAGGCTGCCCTGTTGTCGCAAAAACAACAACTGAAGGCTACGATGGTAAAGGACAGTTTGTTATTCGCTCACTCGAACAGTGCGAAGAAGCCTGGAACACTATCGGGAAGTCATCAAAAGGCACAATGACACTCATCGCTGAAGCATTTGTCAACTTTAAACGCGAGCTATCAGTCATTGCCGCGCGATCAAAGAATGACGAGATGGTTGTTTATCCACTAGCTGAGAACAGCCATCATGAAGGAATTCTACGATACTCAATCGCTCCTGCCCCCTTTCTTAAAAAAGAAATTTCTGATCAAGCAATCACCTACATTAAAGAGCTAATGCATGAATTAGGGCACGTGGGAATTTTAACCTTAGAGCTATTTGAAACAGAGAATGGCCTCGTTGCAAATGAAATGGCACCCAGAGTTCACAATTCTGGACACTGGACTATAGAAGGTTGCGCCTCAAGCCAGTTCGAAAACCATTTACGGGCAATCAGTGGACTACCACTTGGTTGCACAGAAGCCTACTCACCTACTTGCATGATTAATATTATTGCAGAAAAAGGCGACATCAATAGCATTCTATCCCTACCTTACGCCCACGTTCACCTTTACGGAAAAGAAGAGAGAAAAGGACGCAAGCTTGGACACATCACCGTTAAGGCTGATACGTTAGAAGAGCTAAAGTGGCGAGTACAAAATATTGCCTCCTTCCTACCCGGCAACCCTGATTTTGAAGGTAGTAAAGGAGAAGCTAGCTCACCTAAAATCTAGTCGACCCTAAATACAATATAGACTTTCAGCTAGAGCATTAATCTAAAATCAGCCTAAGATAAATGCTCTAGCTCACTCTCTTCAAACCAATCCTCATCCTCATCCTCATACTCAGACAACTGATCTGCCGCACTCGAAACATCAAGAAATAAATGACACTCCATAATCTTGTTATTTATTTCAAAATACCGGTCAGCCTGAGTAAATTTATCCTTTAGTGACCCCTGAACCGTCGCATCAACACAAAATTCCGGTAAGCCCATTTTAAGGTAACAACCATGATCGACTAATTTATTCTTCAGCCGCCCCAAGAAACGATTCGACAACTCAAGAACCCAATCAACCAACAAACTGTCATCATCACTAACACCATCAAAAGGCATTGTCTCTACCAACAACAACCTAGGGACATTTAAACACAACATCACACTCACATCTTCCGAGACAGCCTCAATATACGCCCTTAAAAAATCTTCAGAATGATTCTGAGTCCTCACCTTAGCAATATCACAACCAAGACTTTCAAACTGCTTAATACACGTTGAATCAAACAATTCAATGATACGCTGCTCAGTCTCCATCCCGCCCCCTAAATAAATAATAACTCGTCAAAAATAACTAATAAAAGCAAGTATAGTTGCCAGAATCCAAACTCGCTAAATTTATCAAATAAGTTTTTTTTCAGCGAACAAATAGACCGACACAAAGACTAATGCTTTTGAATTTTTGTCGGCAAAACATCACAGTAGAATATTGTTTCAGAGATTAAGCATTCATCTAACTCATGCCATATAGATTCACCAAAATATCAGTGCTATTATCCTTCATACAATAAAAACACCACACACTAACCTTAAACTGATGGAGAGCCAATCATGGCGATCGAACTACCAGCACTACCTTATGCAATTGATGCATTAGCACCACTTATTTCACAAGAAACACTTGAATTCCACCACGGCAAGCACCATGCAACTTATGTTGCAAAACTAAATGCTGCAATTCCTGGCACTGAATTTGAAGGCAAGTCTCTAGAAGACATCATTAAAACCGCTAGCGGACCTGTTTTTAATAATGCAGCTCAAATCTGGAACCACACATTTTACTGGAACTGCTTAAGCCCAAATGGTGGCGGTGAGCCAACAGGCGCACTAGCTGAAGCAATCAACAGTACTTTTGGTTCATTTTCTGAATTTCAAGCAGCATTTAACGATAAAGCTGTAAACAACTTTGGCTCTAGCTGGACTTGGTTAGTTAAGAATAGCGATGGTTCTTTAGAGATTGTTAACACCAGCAATGCTGGGACACCAATGACTGAAGGCCAAACAGCTATTTTAACTGTTGACCTTTGGGAACATGCTTATTATATTGATTTCCGTAATGCTCGCCCTACATACCTAGACGCATTCTGGAAACTTGTGAACTGGGAATTTGCAACAGCAAACCTAGCATAAATACTGCTTAAGCTACGAGACACTCTCTAGCTTAACTCAGATATAAAAAAACCAAGGTCTTGGCCTTGGTTTTTTTATATCTGGTACGAACTATTTAATTTTCATACCACTATAAATATGATCTACATCTGGCTTTATAAGAGCCTCTAGCACTTCTTCTTCTTCTCCGTTACTTTCTCGAATATCTAAATTCAGCTGCCACAACTCATCAAATTTCTCGACAGTTACAGCTCTAGTCGCTTCTTTATTTCGTAAGATAGTCGGACGAAGAAATACAATCAGGTTTTGCTTACTTACTTTTGAAGATGAACTTCTAAACAATCGCCCCAGCCAGGGAATATCACCCAAAAGAGGAACCTTACTCTCACTAGTAACAAGATTATCTGAAATCAAGCCACCTAAAATGATCGTTTCACCATCGTCAGCCAAAACATTCGTCTTGATCTGCCGCTTCGTAGTGGTAATATCTGCAGCGCCAGAAGAGTCTTTAATAACACCTGAAATTTCTTGCTCTATCTCCAAGCGAACTAAATTACCCTCACTTATACTGGGCGTTACAACTAATTTCACCCCCACATCCTGACGCTCAATAGTGGTAAAAGGGTCAGCAGTTCCGGCACCAGATGAGGTTGACTGCCCCGTAATAATCGGAACATTCTCACCAACAATAATGGATGACTCTTGGTTATCCATAGTGATCAACTTTGGCGTAGACAAAACGTTGGCACTAGCATCGCCCTCTAGAGCTTGGATCAAAGCCCCCCAACTCACATCACCACTCGTACCACCAATACCAGCGGTAATACCATTAGACGGAGAACCAATAGATGACGCATCAAAATCATCTTCACCATCACTAGCAATAAGCGCACCTAATACATTCGCTGCACTGAGACCAATTTCACTAAAGTTTGTAAACACACCAGGAACAGAACCGCCTTTATCAAACATGGCCCATTGAATACCCAAAGCATTATCATTAGTATCTGAAATTTCAACAATCGCCGCCTCAATTAACACTTGTGCACGACGTATATCCAACTGTTCAATTACGCCATCTAGCTCTTGAATCACTGAAGGCTCTGCACGAATAACAAGAGCATTAATTGATTCATCAGCATAGACTGTCGCTTCGGTTTTTTGATTTTTACCTTTTGCACCCTCGCTACTAATCGACCCCATCAACCCCTTCAAAAGCTCAGCAAGACCTTCTGCATCGGCATGCTTTAAACGGACAACTTTAGTTTTCCCGCCTGTTGAGGAAGGTTGATCCAGCTTAGAAATCAAGCCTCTCATTTTTTCTCTAAAGGGCTCATCACCACGAAGTATTAAACGATTACTACGCTGATCTGCCACCACACTAAACTTTTTAGAAGCCCCTTTTCCACTACTCTTTCCAAGCTCAGCAGGCGCAAGTTCTTCAAGTAACTTAACCATATCGCCAACCCATGCTTCTTGAAGCTGCACGACTTCCAACTCATATTTTGAAGGGCTGTCTAGTTCATCTATAATTTTACTTATGCGCTTTATGTTTGCTAAATGATCACTAATAATTAAGGCATTCGCCGCAGCAACACCAGCAAGGTGACCATATTTTGCAACCATCGGGCGAAGAATAGGCACCAACTCTAAAGCGCGTGCATTATTTACCTGAATAACACGCGTCACTATCTGCTCAGAGGGCACTTTCCGTAAGAAACGATCGTTTTGAGCTGATTGTTTTGCATCATTTTGACGTACAATTTTGATGACATCAGACCCTGGTATAGCAGCAAAACCATGTACACCTAAAACTGCTAAAAACATTTCATATACCGCAGCTTTATTTAGAGATGTATTAGAAACAACCGTGACCTTACCTTTAATTCGCGGGTCAATCACAAAACTATACCCTGTAATATCAGCAATTTGAGTCACAAACGCACGAATATCAGCATCTTTTAAATTTACCTTCCAAGTCTGCTCTTCCGAATGAGCAGCCATTGACAATGGCAAAACAATACAAGCAAGTGTATGCATTAAATAGCGTATTAAAGACTTCATACCGTACGGTTTCTCTTCTCAAGTAATTAAATTTTGTGTGTCATCTTAAAGGATAATTAATAAAAAAACTGGCACCATCTCGCACAACTTCAACTTCTAAGCTGCCCTGCTCATACAATCCCTTCATTAAATTTTTATCCTTCTTTATGTCACCTAAAGGATTTCCGTTTACAGAACGTATCACATCACCTTTCTGTAAATTCAACCCTGACAACATTGGGTTACCCCCCTGATAAACATACCCACCAGCACTAGGAGTCAAGCCAACCGACGTTAATGCCTTTTCAGGATTACTCGCTATCTGACTCGTTGCTTCCTCAATAAACTGCTCAGGCGACTTCACACGCCCTACACGCTCACTATATTTTTCTCTAGCAGGTTTAGATGCTTTAGCAATAATACTCTGCCCTTTAGCCACCTTATCATCAAAAGATAAGGTTTCAAGCTTTCCATTGCGACGCAAAAGTATCCTATCACTATAAACTTCTTCTAAAACAGCATTCCCAGGCAAAGTATCACCCAAACCATAATAATCGGAAGATTTTCCAATCTCTTCAACTATAGCACCTGATGAGCCACCTTGCTCAGCTGTAAAAACCCCCTTAAGAATTAATCTTAATCTTGTTTTGGGCGCTACTGTCGGCTTACCCACTTTTTGCACTGCGACAGCGCCAGTTTTACCAAACAAATGGAATCGAGCCAACTCACTTTCATGCCCTGCCGCTTTCTTTTGCACAAACGACGAAACCTGAGCAAGCATCATTGGCCCCTCAACGGTCGTCGCCACCGAAAACCAAGCAAACTGAGCACATAAATAAGCAACATAGACCACCAAACAAGCAAACATGCCAGATTGAAGCTTTGCGATCACTTTTTGCCCTACTTTGAATTCCAAACCATTACCTTCTTAATAAACGAAATCATCTATATTTAATTATAAATATTCTTCTTAACCTTAAACACAGTATCTTTCTCTCTGGAGTTTTGCGGCCAAGCTTCATCCGCCAAATCTAACAATCTACGCTTAACTGTGAGCATAGCAGAGCCTTCAGGGCCTAATAAGCCTTCAATCAAATCAAACGAGGCGCCCGCATCGCGCACCCCAAAAAAAATATCACCATTCGTTTTCGTCTCCAACCTACCTTTAAACATTGGAAGCGTACGTTCATGTAACTGCCTTCCTGCAGGGTAAGCAATATCACCGCCACTCCATGATAGCAAACCACTAGCGGATTTAAATTGATTATCAACCACTTCAAACTGGACGCCTTTCGCAACAAACTGACCACTCAACGTCACTTTCTGCCGCTTAAATAATGGCGTCAAATGCGCCAAATCAATATCTGCGGATACAAGCTCAACATAACTAGAACCCAAACCAATACTTGCGTTCATGTTAATCACGCCAACCTGACTCTTAACTTGTAAGTCGACTGGCAGCTCTAGTGATAACAAACCTAAAACGGAAATATTCCAATCTACAATAGACTCTATGCTCTGATATCGGACAAGCGCTTGCCCATCCCAAATAGTGCCATTAAGTGAAAGCACCTTTACAGGGATATTTTTTCCTTTTAACTGAGGTGCAACTCCTTTATACCAAATAACATCAGCAGGCAATGATGCCAATAAGAACAGCATCAAACTCAACAAAAACAAACTTAAATATAACGCAGTTTTTTTTATCACTCTTTTTAATCACGCTTTAAAATCAGAACCATAGCATTACTAGGTTCAAACACACAAAAGTCACCAAAAACAAATAACGACAATTGCCCAGTTAAAAAATTTGCACAATTACAGACTATTTAGCAGGTTAAATCTACCTTTATTAACGCTTTTTCACACCAATACACTAGTACTTTTTAGAACCTTGCGCTAGAACACAACCTCAAACTCTAATACCGAAAAATATACAGACAAAAAAAACCCCAGCATTTGCCAGGGTTTTAATTTTTAAGCTCTGGGAAAGAACTACATCATTCCGCCCATACCACCCATTCCGCCCATTCCGCCCATATCAGGCATCGCTGGCGCAGCAGCATCTTCAACCACATCAGTAATCATACATTCTGTCGTAATCATAAGACTGGCAATAGAACCCGCTGACTGAAGCGCTGTACGTGTTACTTTTGCTGGATCAAGAATACCCATTTCCAACATATCACCATACTCACCCGTTGCAGCATTGTAACCAAAGCTACCTTCACCTTGTTTCACTTTATCAGCAACAACAGATCCTTCTTCGCCCGCATTTTCAACGATTTGACGAAGCGGTGTTTCCATTGCACGACGAAGCAAATTAATACCAACAGTTTGGTCTTCATTGTCCCCTTCCAAGTCACTAATTGCCTGCAAAGCACGAATCAAAGAAACACCGCCACCCGCTACAACACCTTCTTCAACGGCTGCTCGAGTAGAGTGAAGCGCATCTTCAACACGCGCTTTTTTCTCTTTCATTTCTACTTCTGAACCTGCGCCGACTTTAATCACCGCGACACCACCAGCAAGCTTAGCAACACGCTCTTGCAATTTCTCACGATCGTAATCAGAGCTGCTATCTTCAATTTGCTTACGGATCTGACCAACACGCGATTCAATTTCAGGGTGTGCACCCGCACCATCAATGACAGTCGTATTTTCTTTACTGATATTCACTCGCTTAGCAGTACCTAAGGTATCAATTGTTGTTGTTTCCAGCGAAAGACCAAGCTCTTCAGATACAACGGTACCACCCGTTAGGATAGCAATATCCTGAAGCATTTCCTTACGACGATCACCAAAACCTGGTGCTTTCACAGCAGCCACTTTGACGATTCCACGCATATTATTAACAACAAGCGTTGCTAATGCTTCGCCTTCAATATCTTCAGCGATAATTAACAATGGCTTACTCGCTTTTGCAACTGCTTCTAATACAGGCAATAACTCACGAATGTTAGAGATTTTTTTCTCAACCAATAAGATAAATGGATTATCTAACTCAGCACTCATATTGTCCTGATTATTAATAAAATAAGGTGATAAGTAACCACGATCAAACTGCATACCTTCAACAACGTCTAACTCATCATCAAAGCCATTACCCTCTTCAACAGTAATAACCCCTTCTTTACCTACTTTTTCCATTGCTTCAGCAATAATACTGCCTACAGACGTATCACTGTTTGCTGAAATAGTACCGACCTGTGAAATTGCTTTATTGTCTTCACATGGACGAGCAAAACTTTTAATCGCTTTAACGGCAACTTGAACACCTTTATCGATGCCACGCTTTAGATCCATCGGATTCATACCGGCTGCAACAGACTTTAAACCTTCATTGACAATAGATTGAGCCAAAACAGTTGCAGTAGTCGTACCGTCACCCGCCGCATCATTTGTTTGTGAAGCAACTTCCTTCACCATTTGAGCGCCCATATTTTCAAACTTGTCTTTAAGTTCGATTTCTTTAGCGACCGACACACCATCTTTTGTCACAGTTGGCGCACCAAAAGATTTATCTAAAACAACATTTCGCCCTTTTGGACCTAGTGTTACTTTAACGGCATCTGCTAAAATATTTACACCTGCCAACATGCCTTGACGAGCTGGATCACCAAATTTAACGTCTTTTGCGCTCATAACTATTTCCTACTTTATACTTAATATATTTAATTCGTGGAAGATCATCGACTTACTATGTTTTATCGCTCAACTTAATAAACTGGCTTATTTTTCAATAATGCCGTAAAGCTCGCTTTCACTCATAATCAACAACTCTTCGCCATCAATTTTTACAGTATTACCAGAGTACTGACCAAACACAACGGTATCGCCGGTTTTTACAGCCAATGCTTGTACATTACCGTTTTCTAATACTTTGCCAGTACCCACAGCTAAAACTTCACCCTGTGAAGGCTTTTCCGCTGCACTTCCTGGTAAAACAATACCACCAGCACTAGTAGTTTCTTCTTCTTTACGGCGTACAACAACACGGTCGTGTAATGGACGGATATTCATATCAACGATTCTCCTGATAGTTTTTAAATTCAATATTGAGCAGGTTCTTCAAACAGAACAAGCAATAATTTAGACAATAAAAACAATACCTTAAACAACATACTGTTTTTTGTTTATCAATGGCTAGTATAAATGGGGCCGATAACCCCCTTTTCAAGCACGCCAATCAAAATTTCCCAAGAAATAGAATTATTTATCATCAATTTCGCTAAAGTCGCCATCCACAATATCAGCCTCTTTAGTCGTCATAAACTCCTTCGGCTCATCTGCTGAGCTTGAGGTCGCGCTATAAGTTGATTGCGAATAAAAAGGGCCTGCCGATCCATGAGCCTGTGACTTTCTCATCATAGAGCCCACCCATTTAGCCGCTAAATAGCCTCTAACACCGGGCGTAAGCAATAAGAATCCTACGCCATCCGTCACAAAACCCGGCGTCAACAATAACGCCCCCGCGACAGCTAACATAAGCCCTTCGCCCATCTCTACAACAGGCATTTGCCCTGTTTGCATTTTTTGATTCGCTCGCATAAAAGCACTTAAGCCCTGCCGCTTTAATAAAGACACACCAATAACAGCAGTCATTAAAACAAGTGCTACGGTATAAAATGCACCTATAAATGAACCCACATTAAGCAGTATTAACATTTCAACAATGGGTACTACCAAAAAACATAAAAATAGAAATCGCATCACATTGACCTAAGCTAAATAATCACATACTTTCAAAATAATATTATATTAAACCCGATGTTATAATAAGTGCGGGCAAGTAATGAAATTTCAAGATGGAACAATCCCAAAATAAGCCGCTCAAGACTTTTCCGTATAGCGCCAACAACAATTACAATACCCATGACCTCTAACAACAATGTTGACCAAGCTATTCTACAAACACTCGCCAGTATCCCTTACGGTAAGGTATGCACTTATGGGGCGATTGCTAAACTTTCTGGCAACAACGGCAAAGCTCGATATATTGGCTATATACTTAAAAATTTACCCGAGGACAGCTCGATCCCTTGGCACAGAGTAATAAACAGCCACGGAAAAATTTCTTTTCCTGAAAATAGCAAACGTTACCAACAACAAACAGATCGGCTTGAAGCCGAAGGTATTACCTTAGTCAATGGAAAAATCAGCTTAAAGCAATACCTTTGGCTAACATAAGCTCACTTTAACTACCCGATTAAAATAATATTCTGCAAAATCACCAAACATAGTCTAAATTTAGATAGTTCTATTCTTTTTATGCAGTCAAATCATATAGATTTAGTTAAAGGTAGTTTCCATGAAGGTCGCCTTTTTAATACACCCATTGAGAGCGCGAAATTGCGGTACACATGAAACATCACCAACTAATCAAAGACTTAATAAAACAACACCTTCCTAGCAATATTAAAGAGGCAGAACTAAGTGCTTTCCTATCGGCACTTAGCAGCAGCTGCTTTCAATCAGATAAAAAACGGGAACAATTAGAACAATCAGTAAAACTCACATCATCTGAACTGACATCCAGAAATAAAGCACTAGAACAGCAATTAAATGAACTAAAACAAACTCAACATGCGCTAGAAGAGTCCCACTCATTACTCCATGCCAGCCTTATCTCTAGTTATGAAGCATTACTTGTTTTAGATTTAGAAGGAAAAATTCGTCTTTATAACCCAAATTTCTGCAGCATGTTCAATGTCGACACTAATAAAAATCAATTAAATACAATTGATGAGTATTTAAAAATCGTCAGATCCTGCACTATTGCACAAAACCAATTCGAAAAAAACTTCCTTGATACATTCGCCACACCTGAAAAAAAAACCCGACATGAACTTAAAACGAATCAAGGCCGAACAATAGAAGCCTGTTCCAGTCCACAATTATTAGGTTCAAAGATAGTTGGACAAGTATGGAGCTTTCGTGACGTTACTGAACTCAAATTAAAAGAAGAAGAAGCACGCTATCGCGCTTATCACGATCTATTAACAGGTTTACCAAACAGACGTTTACTCGCCTCTAGGTTAAACCAAGCACTTAGCAACCTTAACAACGACAACAAAACTGCCTTATTATTTATTGATTTAGATGGTTTCAAGGATGTGAATGACTCTCTGGGACACAGTGTTGGCGATGCACTCCTAAAAGAAATCACCCAAAGAATAGAACATGATACCCCGTCCAACACCATCCTTTATCGACACGGAGGCGATGAATTCATTGCTGTAATGGAAACTCAAACTGAACAGCAGTCTGCGACTAATTTTGCTCAAAAAATTGTTGATTCTTTTGTTACCCCTTTCCATATTGGGAATGAAGAAATATACATGAGTGCCAGCATAGGTATTGCGCTCGCTCCAGATCATGGCAACAGCTCAGACAAACTCATAAGCAATGCTGACATCGCTATGTACCAAGCAAAGCAAAGAGGAAAAAACTCCTTCGTCATTTACCAAAATAAATTAAATGAACAAGCACCTCATCGCTTAAAAATCCGAAACCAATTAAGCATTGCGTTAGAACAAAACCAGTTTGAATTATTTTTTCAACCTAAAATTTCACTCGAAACTGGCACAATAAAAGGAGCGGAAGCACTGATACGCTGGTGCTCTGCTGATGGCCAATATAGAAGTCCGCTTGAATTTATTCCCATAGCAGAAGAAAACGGTCAAATCATCCCTATTAGCCAGTGGGTCATTAAACGCTGTTGCCAACACCTTAAAGACTGGCAAAATGATTTAGATGAAGATTTCGTACTTGCATTAAACATTTCAGCCAGACACTTTCAGAAAGGCTTACTACAACAGGATATGGCAAAAGTTATTGCAGAAATCGGCATCGACCCGTCAAAACTAGAGCTTGAAGTGACAGAAACCGCAATTATGGATGATGTAGAACTAGCGGTACAAACCCTCACCGAACTTAAAAAAATGGGGATCAGAACGGCTATCGATGACTTTGGAACAGGCCATTCATCTTTAAGCTATTTACGAAAACTCCCTATTGAGATCTTAAAGATAGATAAAAGCTTTATTGATGAAATTCTGGTGTCCCAAGAAGATCAAACGCTTGTACGCGGTATCATTAACATGGTCCACGCATTAGGAATCGAAGTGGTTGCCGAAGGCGTTGAAAACCATAGTATGGCCACATTATTACAGGAAATGGACTGTGACTTAGTTCAGGGGTACCACTACTGCCGCCCAGTACCCGAAAAAGAATTTATTAAACTGATCAAAAATAGACAGTGCTACATTTAAGCACAACATTCTAGCTATGAGAGCACAGCATATTTACCATTAAATTTAACACAGGGGTTCTGATTTTCATCAAGAACCGTTACTTCTAAAAGAAAAATTGCTTTTCCACGACTTTCATAGCTTTTTTTTATATGCAACAAATCTGCCTCACTCGGCGCTGCCACCCTCGCAATCAAACGCCCCCTTAATGGCCTTAAGTAATTTATTTCTCCTTTGGCAACAACGATATCCCCCTCTAGCCCAAGCTCCTTTGCCTTTAGATCTGTCATCCCCCAAGCAGTAATGACACATAAGTTATAGAGACTTCCACCAAAAGCAGTTCCTTTATCATTTATGTTCTTATCTAATGGTGCACTCACCACAAGCGAGTCACCCGAATACTCATCAACACATATACCTGCTGCTCTCGCTAAAGGAAGATGCTCTATGACAAATTCTTCAAGGTTTTGACCTGCTTTTATTTGATCAGACATAAGACTCACTTATCTAGATTTTCTTAAACAAAAAAAGGGGTTATATCATAAGATATAACCCCTTCATTCTATTGATGCCCACTAAAAATTCATAGTCATTCGTAAAATATACAATGTATTAACAAATGCCTAACTGTATTTTCAGGTCATCAGAGCAAATAAAATTACTCGTCTTCAGGCATATCTTTCATGCTCAACTTAATTCGACCACGATTATCAACATCCAAGACTTTTACTTTTACTTGCTGGCCTTCAGATAGAACATCCGTCACTTTCTCAATACGCTCATTCGAGATCTGAGAAATATGAACTAATCCATCTTTACCAGGCAAAATATTAACGAACGCACCAAAATCAACTATACGTTCAACCTTACCAGTATAAACCTGACCAATTTCAGCTTCTGCTGTAATACCGATAATCATATCGATTGCCGCTTGAGCACTAGCATTATCTTCGCCATAAACCTTAATAGAGCCATCGTCATCGATATCAACAGATGCGCCAGTTTGTTCTGTAATCGAACGAATCGTTGCACCGCCCTTACCAATAACATCACGAATCTTGTCTGAATGAACCTTCATCGTACGCATTGCAGGCGCTTTATCAGATAGAGCTTCACGTGATGTTTCAAGAACCTTGTTCATTTCGCCAAGAATATGAATACGAGCTTCATGAGCTTGCTTAAGCGCAATATCCATAATCTGCTCATTGATACCTTCGATCTTGATATCCATCTGTAAAGCAGTAATACCTTCGTCGGTACCCGCTACTTTAAAGTCCATATCCCCTAAGTGATCTTCATCGCCCAGGATATCAGTTAGAACGGCAAATTCTTCACCTTCCTTAACCAGACCCATTGCAATACCCGCTACTGGCGCAGCAAGAGGTACACCAGCATCCATCATTGCCAAGCTGCTTGCACAAACACTTGCCATTGAGCTAGAGCCGTTAGACTCAGTGATTTCAGATACACAACGTACTGTGTAAGGAAACTCTTCAGTAGTTGGCATAAGCGCCTGTAAACCACGTTTAGCTAACTTACCGTGACCTATTTCACGACGTCCTGGAGGACCCATACGCCCACACTCACCTACAGAGTAAGGAGGGAAGTTGTAATGTAGCATGAAGCTTTCTTTGTATTCACCGGCATAAGAATCAACAATTTGAGCATCACGAGAAGTACCTAGGGTCGTCGCAACAATCGCTTGTGTTTCACCACGAGTAAATAATGCAGAACCATGTGTATTTGGTAACACACCTACTTCTACCTGTATTCCACGAACAGTACTGTTATCACGCCCATCTATTCGAGGCTCACTCTTGATGATTCGACCACGAACAACTTGCTTTTCAAGCTTAGAGAAATAGCTCTTAACATCTTCTGCTGAAGGAGAGTCTTCCGCATCTGAAACCAACTTAGCAACTGCGGCTGATTTTAATTCGCCTAAAGCACTGTAACGAGCCATCTTATCACTAACAGAATAAGCAGCACTGATACCTTCTGAATACTCAGATGAAATACTATCAGCTAAAGCAGTATTTACAGCTTCTGGTTTCCAATCCCACTTTTCAGTTCCAACTTCTTCAGCAAATTCAGAAACTGCTGTAACGATTACTTGCATTTCCTGGTGAGCAAATAAAACTGCACCTAACATCTCGTCTTCAGTTAGCTCTTTCGCTTCAGACTCAACCATCAATACTGCGTCTTTAGTACCCGCAACAACCATATTTAAAAGAGAATCTTCTAAGTACGCATTTGTTGGATTTAAGGTATAGCCTTCTTCGTCAGTAAAACCAACACGTGCTGCACCGATAGGACCGTTAAATGGAACACCTGAAATAGCTAGTGCCGCAGACGTACCAATCATTGCTGCGATATCTGAATCATCAGTTTTATTCGCCGACATAACAGTACAAACAACTTGTACTTCATTCATAAATCCATTCGGAAATAATGGACGAATCGGGCGATCAATTAAACGTGACGTTAACGTTTCTTTTTCAGAAGGACGTGATTCACGCTTGATGTAACCACCTGGAATTTTACCAATAGCGTACTGCTTCTCATTATAGAATACAGATAACGGGAAAAAACCTTGTCCAGGAACGGCTTGCTTAGCGGCAGTAACTGCAACTAACACTGCAATATCATCCATAGTGACTAATACAGAACCTGTCGCTTGACGCGCAACTCTACCTGTTTCAATTGTTACTTCTGACTTACCATACTTAAATTTTTTAATGACCGGATTCACATCGGCTCCTTTTAAATTTTATATTTTCATTAATTACGTTTTGCAAAATAACTACGACTAAAGCTTTACGTCTCAATGTTCTTTTTAAACTTACTCACGACTAAAAACACTCAGACATAAAACTTTATGGCTTTCTACAAAACACTGACTTCTTTTAAATTTCTACCTTATAAAACGAAAGAACCGGCGTATCTATCTTTCAAGACAAGCCGGCACTTAATTATCTACACAGTAGATGAAACAACACAAGGCTGTTTATCGACGTAGACCTAAACGAGCAATTAGATCAACATAACGCGCTGCGTTTTTACGCTTCAAGTAGTCCAACAACTTACGACGCTGGTTTACCATGCGAATCAAACCACGACGTGAGTGGTGATCATGCTTATTTCCTTTGAAGTGTGATTGCAGTTTGTTGATGTTAACAGTCAACAATGCAACTTGTACTTCTGGAGAACCAGTATCGCCTTCAGCTTGCTGGTATTCGCTTACTACTTTTGCTTTTTCTTCGGCATTAAGTGCCATAGTTATTTCCTTAATAATATGCAGTTTAATAATCAGCCATGACCGTGCATATTTACAGTCTGGCTTCTGGAATTTTTGGCGCTATAAACGCTCAGCATTCAACAATAGCGTTAAACTCACTCAGTGCTAAAATTTACTAAACGTTTTGGCTGAATCATGCCATCTTCAAGCACATCAACAACACCGGCAAAAACATCATAAGACTCCTCATGATCATTTAAATTGTCAGTCTTATTTTCAGCAATTTCTTGAGAAACATAGATACTGGCCATACCGGATTCAATATCTACATTTTCAGCGTCGGGTATTCTAACTGCTTGGCCAAGTAATATCGACCTTGCTAGCTCATTATTTAGGCAAACTTTAGGTGTATTTGGTAATAAGCAGTCAATTGGTAGTATAAATTGATCTAATTCAAAATTAATTACACCCTCTTCAGCCTTATCTGCTAAAGCATCAAGTGTATCCATCGTGACCGCATCTTCTAGTGTAAAGTGACCTGCCTTAAAACGACGAAGCATTGAAACATGCCCTCCACAACCTAGTTCACCCCCTATATCTTCAACCAAAGATCGAATATACGTACCTTTGGAACACTCAACAGTAAGATCCAACTCAGTATCACGAAAAGCAGTTAAATCTAAACGAAAAATAGTAATAGGTCTTGCAGGTCGCTCAATGGTTATTCCTTTTCTCGCATATTCATACAAGGGACGACCTTGATGCTTTAGCGCTGAATACATTGATGGAACTTGAGTAATATCACCCATAAAAGGCTTAAGAGCAGTCTCAATTAGCGCATCCGATAAAGAAGGCACGGTATGAACCGATACTTGCTCACCCTCACTATCACCCGTGGTGCGAATATCACCAAGTGTAGCAGTTGTGTAATAACCTTTATCTGCATCGAGCAAATATTGAGAATATTTGGTTGCTTCCCCAAAACAAATGGGCAAAACACCCGTTGCTAGTGGATCCAGGCTTCCTGTATGACCTGCTTTTTGCGCGCCAAACAATCGGCGTACTTTCTGCAGTGCAAAGTTAGAAGTCATCCCCTGAGGCTTATCTAATAATAGGACGCCATTTAACATGCGTCCTTTACGTCTACGAGCCAATCTGACTTAACCTTCGCTTTGATCGTTATCTTTCTTTCGAGCTTTTGTTATCAACTGGTCTAACTGCCGACCACGCTTAACAGAAGCGTCAAAATGAAAACGCAATTGAGGAATAGTGCGAAGACGGATCATACGACTCAACTCACTTCGTAAGAAACCCGCTGCACCATTAAGGATACTAATAGTCGTTTTGACCTCCTCTGCATCCGCATCTAAATCTTCTGCGGTGAGTAAGGTCACATAGACATCCGAGTACCCTAGGTCTCGAGCAACTGTTACTTGATTCACAGTTATCATACCGAGACGAGGATCATTCAATGAAGATCTTATTAATTCAGCCAAATCGCGCTGCATTTGGTCAGCAATGCGATCTGTACGATTAAATTCTTGAGCCATATATTTTATATACCGTCAGCAATTATGATTCTAAAGTACGTTCAACAGAGACTTGATCAAATACTTCGATCTTATCACCCACTTTAACATCGTAGTTTTTAACGCCGATACCACATTCGGTCCCCGAACGAACCTCATTCACATCATCTTTAAAGCGGCGAAGCGATTCTAACTCACCCTCAAAGATAACAATATCATCACGTAAAACACGAATATTCTTATTACGATGAATCGTGCCTTCGACAACGATAGACCCAGCAACCTGCCCAAACTTAGGAGATTTAAAGGTCTCGCGTACTTCAGCGATACCAAGTATAACCTCTTTGAACTCAGGCGCTAACATACCAGTTAGAGCTTGCTTTACATGATCAATAATTTCATAAATCACGCTATAATAACGCAAATCCAAACCTTCAGCTTCAATAATACCGCGAGCTGTTGCATCCGCTCGTACATTAAAACCAACTACAACAGCATTCGATGCTAGGGCAAGCGTTGCATCCGTACCGGTTATACCACCGACACCGCTAGCAACAATTCGAACCTGAACTTCATCATTACCAATTTCATTTAATGCTGACGTTAATGCCTCTAGAGAACCACGAACATCAGTTTTCAACACAATATTTAAATGATTAACTTCGTCCTTACCCATGTTCTCGAACATGTTTTCAAGCTTAGCAGCCTGCTGACGATTCATTCTATCTTGGCGGATTTTTACATCTCGGAACTCGGCAACTTCACGCGCTTTACGCTCATTAGCTACAACAACAAATTCATCACCCGCATCAGGTGTTCCACTCAAGCCTAAAATTTCAACTGGGATCGATGGGCCAGCTTCTTTTACTGCTCGACCATTCTCATCCTGCATCGCCCGAACACGTCCATAAAACGTACCCGCTATAACAATATCACCACCAAACAAAGTACCGTTCTGAACAAGTACTGTTGAAACCGCACCACGTCCTCGATCTAATCGAGACTCGACCACAACACCTTTAGCCGGAACATCTTTTGCTGCTTTTAACTCTAACATCTCAGCCTGGAGAAGCACTGCATCAAGCAAAGCATCTATCCCTTCACCGGTATGCGCTGACACGTTTATAAACTGAACATCGCCACCCCAATCTTCAGGAATAACGTCTTTCGCTGCCATTTCATTTTTAACACGATCAGGGTCAGCCGCTTCTTTATCAATTTTATTCACTGCCACAATTATAGGCATATCAGCAGAACGCGCATGCTGAATCGCTTCTTCTGTCTGCGGCATAATACCGTCATCCGCAGCCACAACAAGAATAACGATATCAGTACTTTTCGCACCACGCGCTCTCATCGCTGTAAATGCAGCGTGACCGGGTGTATCAAGGAAAGAAATCATTCCATGACCCGTTTCGACGTGATACGCACCAATATGCTGGGTAATTCCGCCAGATTCGCCACCAGCAACCTTCGCTTTACGAATATAGTCCAGTAACGATGTTTTACCGTGATCAACATGCCCCATTACACTTACGACAGGCGCTCTTGGCGACTCAAAACCTTCATAGTCAATACTTTCCAGCATTTCAGTTTCTACAGCATCTTCAGAAACCAGCTTAACTGTATGACCTAATTCCTCAGTAATCAGTACGGCTGTTTCTTGATCAATGGCTTGATTTACTGTCGCCATGATCCCCATACCCATTAATGCTTTAATAACAACAACGCTTTTTAAAGACATTTTGTCAGCTAATTCGCTAACAATAATGGTCTCACTAATTGCTACTTCACGAACAACTGGCGTAACAGGCTTTTCAAAAGTGTGCGTACGCTTTTGCTTGAATTTTTTCTTCTTAACTTTCAACTGGCGAGGTTTGTCATCATCCAATTTAATTGCACTAAAGACTTCTTCTTTTTGTCGATTTGGACGATGATGACCTGCTGATTTAACATGCTTCTTAGGTTTATCATCTTCAGCAGCCTCTTTCTTTTTCTGCCACTTCTCTTTCTTATCACCAGCGTCAGCTGCAGGCGTAGCTGCTTTCTTATCAAATTTAGCTTTTCCATTTGACTTATCTTCAGCTGGCTCTTTTTCAGCCACCTTAGAGGTTTCAGGTTTCTTTTCCTCTTCGGCTTTGTTAGCTTCTTCAGCTTCTTTTTTAGCCTTTTCAGCTTCAGCGTTCTTAGCTTCTTCAGCCGCAAGCAAAGCCGCCTTCTCATCTTCTTCTTGCTTTTGCTTCTCTAGCTCAAGATTCATCTCTGGACGCTTAACATAAGTACGTTTTTTACGTACCTCAACGTTAACCGTTTTAGTTTTACCCTGCCCAGCGGACATTTTCAGGGTCGAATTTGTTTTTCGTTTGAGCGTAATTTTCTGCGGATCATCTTCTGCTTCACCGTGGCTACGCTTCAAGTGGCTCAATAATGTTTTCTTCTCTTCATCTGAAACGGCATCATTTTCGTTACGCGAACTAAGTCCTGCGTCACTAATTTGCTTCAACAGTCTTTCGACTGGAGCACCGATATCGTTTGCCAGCTGCTTAACAGTTACTTCTGACATGATTCTCTCTCCTAACTCCCGTCGTTACTATTCTTGGTCTTCGAACCAAGGCGCTCGTGCTGTCATAATTAATTTACCGGCACGTTCTTCATCCATCTCGTCAATTTCCATTAACTCATCGATAGACTGCTCCGCCAAATCTTCCATAGTGACGATACCTTTACTCGCAAGAACCAAAGCCAAATGCTGCTCCATACCGTCCATACTCAGTAAATCTTCAGCAGGTTCTTTGCCTTCAAGCTGCTCTTCCGATGCTAACGCTTGATTCAATAAAGCATCTTTTGCTCTACGCCGCAGTTCTTCCACAATATCTTCATCAAAACTATCTATTTCAAGCATTTCTTCTAAAGGTACATATGCAACTTCTTCCAACGAAGTAAAACCTTCGTTCACTAGGTCCGTCGCTAAATCTTCATCTACATCTAACTTTTCAATAAATAAGTCAACAAACTTACCTACTTCCGCTTCTTGCTGTTTGCCGGCATCTGCCTCCGACATAACATTTAATTCCCAACCGGTTAACTCAGCAGCTAAGCGTACATTCTGGCCTGAGCGGCCAATTGCCATCGCTAAATTTTCTTCAGCAACTGCAACATTCATTGAATGTGTATCTTCATCAACTACAATAGAAGCAACTTCCGCTGGAGCCATTGCATTAACAACCAATTGAGCTGGATTATCATCCCAAAGAATAATATCAACCCGCTCATTGCCTAGTTCACCTGAAACTGCCTGAACTCGGGCACCACGCATACCAACACAAGCACCAACAGGGTCAATCCGTTTATCATTTGATTTAACGGCAATTTTTGCTCTAGAACCAGGATCACGCGCGGCACTTCGAATCTCAATCACTTCTTCTGAAATTTCTGGCACTTCAATTCTAAAAAGTTCAACCAACATCGCTGGCGCAATACGGCTTAGAATTAATTGTGGCCCGCGAACTTCGACTCTAATTTCTTCCAATAAGGCACGAACTCGATCCCCCATTCGGAAAACTTCACGAGCAACTAAATTTTCACGCGGTAATAGCGCTTCGGCATTATTACCTAAATCGACAATCACATTGTCACGCGTAACTTTTTTCACCGTACCCGATACTAGCTCACCTACACGATCACGATAACTATCAACGATCATTTCTCGCTCAGCTTCACGAACTTTTTGTACGATGATTTGTTTTGCTGCTTGCGCACCAATTCGACCAAAAGAAACCGATTCAACCTCTTCAGTATGTCGATCGCCAGGCTGTAATTCAGGATCAATTTCAGCCGTTTCTTCCATAGTAAGATCAGTTCCTAAACCTGGAACCGCATCATTATCAACTACAGTCCAATGACGGAAAGTCACATGATCACCCGTTTTACGATCAATATTGACCGTAATATCTGCATCTTCATCTTCATAACGCTTTTTGGTTGCAGCAGCTAAAGCCAGTTCAATAGCTTCGAAAATAACGTCTTTTCCTACGCCTTTTTCATTCGAGACTGCCTCAACTACCAGCAATATTTCTTTATTCATTGCGTCATTCGCTCCAGTATTCAAATTCAATCAAATTGAGGTACAACATTCGCTTTTTCAATTGCTTCAAGAGGGAATAAAAACTCTTCCTGATCTACCTGAAGTACAATATCGTTACCTTCTACGCCATTCAGTACACCATTAAATTTTCGCTGCCCTTCATAAGGCATGCGCAATTTCAGAGCGACATGACTACCTTTAAATCGTTCATAGTGAGATAAGCTATATAACGGACGATCCATTCCCGGGGAAGACACTTCTAAGGTATAGTCACCTGCGATAGGGTCTTCTACATCGAGTACGCCACTTATCTGACGACTAACTTGCTCACAATCTTTTAATTCAACGCCACTTTCACTTTGCTCTTCATCTGTAGCAGATGCACCAGCCAAGCTTTCGATAAAAATCCGCAACACTGAATGTTTGCCTTGTGAAATAAATTCAAGGCCCCAGCATTCAAACCCTAAACCTTCAATAATAGGACGAATCATTTCTTCAAGTAATCGTTTTTTAGCTGACAATACTAACCGCCTCATTAACCATAAGCTTTTCTGAAAAATTTTCACATTTCAGAAACAAAAAATGGGCCTAATGCCCATCAATACGAAAAAGCCCCTTCACTGAGGGGCTTTTTGCAAGATTTCTCTGAGTGGAATCAGCGAGAATTACCCAAATTCACTAATTTAGACCTTAAAGAATTAAACTTTCCTTAAGGGCACTCCATCTCAAGTGGGCGCATTATATTCATCCAGCCTTGCAGGGTCAACCACCCTGCAAGCTATCGCCACAAAAAACAACATAAAAAAAGCCCACTACAATGTAGCAGGCTTTAAAATTGGTGCCCAAGGCCGGATTTGAACCGGCACAGCCATACAGCCACTACCCCCTCAAGGTAGCGTGTCTACCAATTCCACCACTTGGGCAAAAACAAACTCATTCCAATTCTACCGCAGCTTCTTTAACTGGAGCCTCCAATTCCAAGGCCTCCGTTTCAGCCTGATTTTCAGAAGACTCTGAAGAGTTCACCATTTCAGCCGGTGCCAAAAAACCCTCTTCACTGGATGCAACCTCAGCTTTCTGCTTAGCGATAACCGCCAACGAAATACTTGTCACAAAGAAGATAACCGCTAAATAAGCCGTTACTCTAGTCAAAAAGCTTCCACTCCCCTGACTACCAAATACAGTCTGAGAAGCACCACCACCAAACGAAGCACCTGCCTCAGCGCCTTTCCCTTGCTGTATCATCACCAGACCAATCAAACCTAACGACACTAAAATATGAACAACAATTACTGTGGTTTCTAACCATTCCATACATCTAACCTACTTATTCGTCTCACTCAATTTAACAAAATACTAAAGCACTAATTGCTTAAAGCCATTTGCTCGCAAATGCGCGAAAACGCCTCTACTTTTAAGGAAGCTCCCCCTACAAGGGCGCCGTCTATATCTTCTTGGGAAAAAAGCGTTTCTGCATTATCCGCATTGACACTTCCACCATATAAAATCACTAACTTCTCAGCTAATTGCTCAGTCTTAGCCGCAACCAAGTTACGAATACACTGATGCATTGCCTGCGCCTGATCCGGTGTCGCTGTTTTACCTGTACCTATCGCCCAAACAGGCTCATAAGCGATAACAACCCTAGACAACTCAGACTCATCAAATACATCAAACACCGCATTAACCTGATCTGCAACTACTGATTCAGCCTGCCCTGCTTCTCGCTGCGCTAACGTCTCACCCACACATAATATTGGCTGAATACCTTTCGCTAACAACTGCTTAATTTTCTCAACAACCACCGCGTTTGTTTCTTCAAACAATGCACGTCGCTCAGAATGACCAACCAAACACCATAAACATTTTAAATCTGCTAAAATTTTAGCCGATATTTCACCTGTATAAGCACCTTCATCATACGAAGACACATTTTGCGCAGATAACTCTACAACTGATCCAGATGCTTGCAGAGCAACCTCTGACAGCAACGCTGACGGTGGCGCAATTACAACCTGCATATTCTCTGGCAAACTAATGTCTTTCAAAGAAACCTTAAATGCATCAAAGTAGTCGCGCGCAAATGCAATACCACCGTTCATTTTCCAATTTCCGGCAACAATTTTTTGCCGCACACCTTGTCGCATAAATAACACCAGCTTTCAGAAGGGCGCAAATACTAACCGAGATACCCCAGAGTTACAAGTAGCGATACCTGCATTTTATAGTAATCACCCTTAAAGTTTATTGAGACATCGTGTTTATCACGATACCTCTAACACCCTGTTACGCCAAAGCACTTTCAACCACGCCAACTAGCGCATCAACAACTGAAGCAACCAACTCACCATCAACACCTTCAGCCATCACACGAATCAATGGCTCAGTCCCAGAAGCTCTCAGCAATACCCGACCCTGACCATCCAAACGAGACTCTTGTTCCTCCATTGCCGCAACAATTTTCGCATTCTCCATTGGATTGACTTTTTCTTTCACTCTTACATTCTTCAGTACCTGAGGCAACTTAGACATCTCAGACTTTAAATCATGTAAAGTTGTTTTTTCACGCCACATTGCAATCAATACTTGCAGCGCTGCGATAATGGCATCACCCGTTGTTGCTTTATCAAAACAAATAATATGACCTGAGTTTTCACCCCCTAACTCCCAATCATTTTTAACCAACTGCTCCATAACATATCGATCACCAACATTTGCCCGTACAAACGGAATCCCTTGCTCTTTTAATGCAAGCTCGACGCCAAAATTGGTCATTAAGGTACCAACAACCCCCCCTTTCAAGCGCTCTGCTTTTTGACGATTTCTAGCAATAATATAAATTAACTCATCACCATCAACCAACTCGCCCTTATGATCAACCATAATTACTCGATCGCCATCACCATCAAACGCAATCCCTAGATCTGCACCGGTCTCTAAAACTTTTTCAACCAAACTTTTCGGACTTGTTGACCCAACCCCCTTATTAATATTGAGACCATTCGGCTCAACCCCGATGGTTTCTATATTAGCGCCCAACTCCCGAAAAACATAAGGCGCAACTTGATAGGTTGCTCCATGCGCACAATCCAGAACGATATTCACCCCGTCAAGAGACATAGAAGAAGGAATCGTCCCTTTACAGCACTCAACATAGCGCCCCATTGCATCATCGATCCGCTTTGCTTTACCTAGCAAATTAGGAGCAACCACTTCCAAATCCTTATCTAGCCAAGACTCAATTTCTAATTCAACAGAATCATCTAATTTCAAACCTTTTGACGAGAAAAATTTAATACCATTATCTTCATAAGGATTATGAGATGCACTAATAACAATCCCAGCATTCGCTCTATAAGTCCGTGTTAAGTATGCAATCGCAGGTGTTGGCATAGGCCCAATCAAACGAACATCTACACCCGCCGCTGACAACCCTGCTTCTAGCGCAGACTCAAATAAATAACCAGAAATACGTGTATCTTTTCCAATAATGACACGATTACGTGAGCCCTCTTTCTTGAACACCTGACCGCACGCCCAACCGAGTTTTAGCATAAACTCTGGCGTAATTGCTCCCTCTCCTAAACGCCCACGAATACCGTCTGTACCAAAATATTTTCTAGACTGCATATCAATTCCTTATTTCATTATTCTGTCAATTTTGCACATTTATTCATTACATCAATAACCTGCATCGCATCTTTTGTTTCGCCAACATCGTGCGCCCGTATTATTTTAGCGCCTTGATAAGCTGCAATAACAGCCCCAGACAAACTCCCAAATAATCGCTCATCAACAGGTTTATTTAATATTTCCGAAAACATTGATTTACGAGACAAACCAACCAACACCGGAAAACCCAACATACTAAATTGATCAATGTTATTTAAGATTTGCATATTATGCTGAAGTGTTTTGCCAAACCCAAATCCTGGATCAACAAGCAACCGCTCTGATCCAACACCTTGTGATATTATACTTGCCGCTGTTACTTGCAGAAATTCATAAACCTCCTCGACCACTGATGCATACTTAGGCGACTTTTGCATTGAAATAGGCATCCCCTGCATATGCATTAAACACAAAGCAACCGAACTACCCCTTACCGCCTCAACAGCACCCTCACGAGAAAAAGCCCTCACATCATTAATTAACCCGGCTCCCAAACGTATTGATTCACTCATCAGCACAGGTGAACTAGTATCTACTGATACAACCGCATCAAATCGCTCAACCAAAGATTCTACAACAGGACAAACCCTATCCACCTCTTCTTGAGTAGATACCTGGTCCGCACCAGGACGCGTTGACTCTCCCCCAACATCGATAATGCTAGCACCTTGCTGAATCATCTGCTCTGCTCGCATCATTGCAGACGATAACGTAGTAAATTGCCCCCCATCAGAAAATGAATCAGGCGTTACATTTAGCACACCCATCACTTGAATTTCCGCTAAATCAAGAACCCGCTCACCAAAAGAAAAAACTTTAGACATTTACCGAAACAAACCTCAAGCCAGTTAACATATACGCAAAACAATAAACAAACGCGATTTCAATATATTTCAAACAATAAAAAAGGCGTAACAATAAATGCTACACCCTCCATTAAAGCTATATAAGCCTTACACTTCTTTAGCCTTACTGTCCGAAGATGTTTTATCTTCTGACACAGACGGTTCTTCTTTTTGGCCACCATCAGGAGAACTTGGCCCTGACCCATTACCAGTCCAACCCTTAGGAGGGCGAGGAGGTTTATCATCCATAATGTCATCAATTTGATGCGCATCAATGGTTTCATACTTCATCAGCGCTTCCGCCATCGCATCCAGCTTTGAACGATTTTCAACCAAAATCTGCCTTGCCTTTTCATAACACGTATCAACAATTGTTCTAACTTCTTCGTCAATGGTATTGCGTGTTGAGCCGGAAACCTGAGAACCACCACTACCAGCAGACTTCCCTAAAAACACCTCTTCCTGAGCTTCATCATACATCAACGGCCCTAATGACTCCGAAAAACCCCACTTAGTCACCATATTTCTAGCAATTTCGGTAGCCCGCTGAATATCATTAGACGCACCTGTCGTAACACCATCTTTTCCTAACGTTAGTTCTTCAGCGATACGACCACCATATAACGAACAAATCTGACTAATAAGGTGTCGACGATTCATACTATAACGATCTTCTTCAGGCAAAAACATAGTGACACCCAAAGCACGCCCTCGAGGAATAATACTCACCTTATAAACTGGATCATGTTCAGGCACCAAGCGCCCAACAATCGCATGCCCCGCTTCGTGAAAGGCTGTATTAAGCTTCTCTTTCTCTGACATCACCATTGATTTACGCTCGGCGCCCATCATAATTTTGTCTTTCGCTAACTCAAAATCAGTCATTGAAACAGCACGTTTATCGGACCTAGCCGCAAACAAAGAAGCCTCGTTCACTAAGTTTGCTAGATCAGCCCCAGAAAACCCCGGCGTACCACGCGCTATAAAACTTGCTTCAACATCATCGCCAAGCGGCACTTTTTTCATATGCACTTTTAAAATTTGTTCACGCCCAAGAATATCAGGCAAACCAACAACAACTTGACGATCAAATCGACCAGGACGCAACAATGCAGGATCAAGCACATCAGGCCGGTTAGTCGCAGCGATAACAATCACCCCTTCATTACCTTCAAAACCATCCATCTCAACCAACAACTGATTTAATGTTTGCTCTCGCTCATCATGACCACCACCTAAACCTGCACCACGATGACGACCCACTGCATCAATTTCATCTATAAAAATAATACATGGCGATTGTTTCTTGGCTTGCTCAAACATGTCCCGAACACGCGAAGCCCCAACACCCACAAACATCTCAACAAAATCTGAACCTGAAATTGAAAAGAAAGGTACTTTTGCTTCACCAGCAATCGCTTTAGCCAATAAAGTTTTACCTGTACCTGGCTGTCCAACCATTAAAACACCACGAGGAATTTTGCCCCCTAAGCGTTGAAACTTACTTGGGTCACGCAGGAACTCGACCAGTTCTTTAACATCTTCTTTTGCTTCATCTACTCCCGCTACATCAGCAAAGGTAGTTTTAATCTGATCTTCGCTCATCAAGCGAGCTTTACTCTTACCAAATGACATCGGCCCTTTACCACCACCGCCGCCACCTTGCATCTGCCGCATAAAAAACATAAATACAGCAATAATCACAAGAATTGGAAACGATGCAACAAGCAACTGAGTCCAAATACTTTGCTGCTCAGGCTCCTTACCTATAACTCGAATCTTATTATTAATAAGTTCGTCCATTAGTTTGAAATCTTCGACCATTGGACGAATTGTCTCGTAATGACGCCCATCTGTTGTTTCGATTTCAAAATTAAAGCCATCAATCGCAACCTCTTTAACTTGGCCACTCTGAACCAACTCAATAAACTGCGAATAATCCATTGGTTTTGCTTTTTGCTGTGGATTAAAATTATTAAACACCGTTAGCAATACTGCTGCGATGACCAACCAAAGGACCAGGTTTTTTACCATATCATTCAAAGGGGAGCCCCTCTCATTCCGAGCTATTAATTTTTCCCATACGGGTTCGAATAAAACTTAATATACACACACTAAACAAAACATACATCGTCAGAAAGTATTTTTTATACTTCCTTTTAACCCTTAAAACCAAAACCTATTTGATACACTTCACGAGAACGGGCACGTGAGGCATCTGGTTTACGGCTATATACTTTTTTAAATAATGGCCGCATTTCTGAAAGCAGGTCATCAAAACCTTCTCCTTGAAACACCTTCGCCACAAATACACCACCGGGCTTTAAAGTCTGCTTCGCCATATCCAACGCCAATTCAACCAAATACATTGCATTAGGTATATCTATCGAAGCATTACCACTCATATTGGGGGCCATATCTGAGATTACAAGGTCAGCCCCCCCATCTATTTCAACCATTAACTCATCAAAGATAGACTGCTCAGTAAAATCACCCTGAATAAAACTTACCCCTGCAAGATTATCCATCGGTAAAATATCACTCGCAACCACACGCCCTTTCTCACCTACCAGCTTAGCCGCTACTTGAGACCACCCTCCTGGAGCCGCCCCTAAATCAACTACCGTCATTCCTGGTTTGAACAACCGATCTTTTTCATGCAACTCTATTAATTTATAACTGGCACGCGATCGATAGCCATCTTCTTGAGATTTTTTTACATAATGATCATTAAAATGCTCTTCTAGCCAACGAGCACTTGATTTGGAACGCGCCATATTTTGATAACCCTAATAATCAATCTTAAATAACGACATAAATAGAAGATAAACCTTCTCCATTTAAGCCGAACAAACTTTGGAAAGTATAATTCAGATAAAGCTATGATAGAATGTTCACTTGCAAACTTACAATTTAATATAGGTAATAATTAATATCATGACTTTAAGCGCTTCAGACAAAAAACAGTACCGCACTATTGCCCACAATTTAAACCCTATCATTATGATTGGCGATAAAGGCTTAACTGAAGGTTTAATGGTCGAACTAAATAGAGCCTTACACGACCACGAATTAATTAAAGTAAAAATAGCAATCGGTGACAGAGATGACCGAAAAAAAATAACAGAAGAACTAGTTTACAAAACAGGATCCGAGCTAATTCAAAGCATCGGAAAAGTTGCTATCTTATTAAAAAAGAATCCTAAACCACATCCTAAACTATCCAATCTTCTTCGCGCCTGAGCTGAGCCTAATTTAATACCTAAATAAGTAAGCAGCACTTGCCAGATACAAAAAGAGACGCATAAGCGTCTCTTTTTTCTGCTTAACAAGCAATATCAGATATGCAAAACTTCTTCAATTTCATATTCAACAACACCTGCAGGGACATGAACACCTACCACATCACCTTCTTCTTTTCCTATAATTGCGCGCGCAATTGGTGACGATACGGAAATTTTCCCAGCTTTAATATCAGCCTCATCTTCACCTACTACGTGATACCGAACTTCTTCTTCAGTATCCACATTTATCATACAAACAGTCGTGCCAAAGATAACCTTTCCAGTCTTTGGCAGCGTTAATACATCAATCACCTGAGAGTGTGACAACTTACCTTCAATCTCTTGAATTCGTCCTTCCATAAAACTCTGCTGCTCGCGCGCGGCATGGTATTCAGCGTTCTCTTTCAAATCGCCATGCTCACGTGCATCTGATATCGCCTGAATAACTTCAGGGCGCAACACTGTTTTTAATTCTTTCAATTCATCACGCAAGGCCTGTTCACCCTGCACTGTCATCGGTATACGTTGTTCCATGTCACTTCCTTAAAACCTTTGAATGAGCCGCCCCAGCAGCTCAATACTTATTTATTTTTAAACACAGTCAATTAGTGCAAGTCTTGTAAACGGCGCACAGTCTTTTCAGCACCATACCTAATCGCACGCACTACTGCATCACCGCCCGCCAAAGTCGTACTATAAGCAAGCTTCTTCTGTAATGCTGACTGCCTGATTTGAGCCGAGTCCGCTATAGCGCGACGCCCCTCAGTTGTATTTACAATTAGATCAATATCACCATTTTTGATTGCATCAACAATATGCGGACGACCTTCAATTACTTTATTAATGCGCTCAACAGGAATACCTGCAGCTTCAATTGCTTTTGCCGTACCAGCGGTTGCTACCAAGGTAAAGCCTGTATCAGTTAAGCTTTTTGCCAACTCAACCACACCCGCCTTATCTACTTCTCTGACACTCAAGAATGCCTTACCTGCATCTGGCAACACTCCGCCAGAAGCAATCATTCCTTTTGCAAAAGCCTCATCAAAACTATCACCAATCCCCATCACTTCACCTGTAGACTTCATTTCTGGCCCAAGGATAGGATCAACAGATGGAAATTTATTAAACGGGAAAACAGATTCTTTAATACTAAAGTGCTTCGGTACAATTTCTTCAGTAAACCCTAATTCCTCAAGCGTCTTACCAGCCATACATCGCGCAGCAATTTGCGCTAACGAAACACCAATGGCTTTCGATACAAACGGCACAGTTCTAGATGCTCTTGGGTTTACCTCAATAACGTAAACCATTTCATCCTGGTAAGCCAACTGAACATTCATCAAGCCAACCACACCCAACTCTAACGCCATCGCTTTAACAACTTCCTTCATCTCTTCTTGAACTTCTTGAGACAAAGTATAAGGAGGCAAGGAGCAAGCTGAGTCACCAGAGTGAACACCCGCTTGTTCAATATGCTGCATAATTGAGCCAATCACTACTTGCTTTCCATCTGAGATTGCATCGATATCAACCTCAATTGCAGCATTCAAAAAGTGATCCAATAACACAGGGCTATCATTTGAAACACTCACCGCTTCTTTCATATATTTAAGCAGTTCAGCTTCATTATATACAATTTCCATTGCACGACCGCCTAAAACATACGAAGGACGCACCACCAATGGATAACCAATCGCCTTAGCGTCAACCAAAGCCTCTTCAAGACTTCTTACCGTTGAATTAACAGGCTGACGAAGCCCTAAGCGCTCGATCATCTGCTGAAAACGTTCGCGATCTTCTGCTCGATCAATTGCATCCGGGCTCGTACCAATAATCGGCACACCCGCCTCTTCAAGGCCACGCGCTAATTTCAACGGCGTTTGTCCACCATAATGAACGATGACGCCTTTAGGCTTCTCAATACGAACTATCTCAAGCACATCTTCAAGCGTTATGGATTCAAAATATAAACGATCTGAAGTATCGTAATCAGTCGATACGGTTTCTGGATTACAGTTAATCATAATTGTTTCATAACCATCATCACGCATTGCAAAAGCCGCATGAACACAACAATAATCAAACTCAATACCTTGACCGATTCGGTTAGGACCACCACCTAGTATTATTATCTTCTCTTTATCAGTGACATTAGATTCACATTCTTCTTCATAAGTAGAGTACATATAAGCTGTATCGGAAGAAAATTCAGCAGCACAGGTATCAACCCGCTTATACACCGGATGTAAGTCATAACCTTGACGTATTGTACGTAACTCTTTTTCAGTCATACCAAGCAACACAGCCAAGCGTCGATCAGCAAAACCTTTACGCTTAAGCCTTCTCATAACTTCGGCCGTCATATCGGTACGCGTCATGTTTGATACAACACATTCGTCTTCAAGCAGGTCTTCAATTTGCACAAGAAACCAAGGGTCAATACCACTTAGTTTATAAATTTCTTCAACTGACAACCCTGCCCGGAAGGCATCGCCCACATACCACAAGCGTTCAGCGCTTGGATTGCTTAGTTCACGCGTCAAGGTTTCGCTCGAATCTTCAGCCTTTAAGTCCATTATCGGCTCAAAACCTGAAGAACCCACTTCCAATCCGCGCATTGCTTTTTGCAATGATTCTTGGAAAGTACGACCTATTGCCATCACCTCACCCACAGACTTCATCTGTGTTCCAAGGCGCGCATCAGCTTGAGGAAACTTTTCAAAGGTAAAACGAGGAACTTTTGTGACGACATAATCGATCGAAGGTTCAAATGATGCTGGTGTCGCACCACCCGTAATATCATTCTGCAATTCATCCAAGGTATAACCAATTGCAAGTTTGGCAGCAATTTTAGCGATCGGAAAACCGGTAGCTTTTGACGCTAAAGCAGATGAACGTGATACGCGTGGATTCATTTCAATGATCACCATTCGACCATCTTCAGGATTCATACCAAACTGTACGTTTGAGCCACCCGTCTCAACACCAATTTCACGCAAAACTGCCAAAGAGGCGTTACGCATTATTTGGTATTCTTTATCCGTTAACGTTTGCGCTGGCGCAACAGTGATTGAGTCGCCTGTATGCACCCCCATTGCATCGAAGTTTTCGATTGAACAGATGATGATGCAGTTATCATTACGATCCCTAACAACCTCCATCTCATATTCTTTCCACCCAATCAGAGATTCATCTATTAACAGCTCTGTTGTTGGTGATAAATCTAGGCCGCGCTCACAAATCTCAGCAAACTCTTCCTTGTTGTAAGCGATACCACCACCACTTCCACCCATAGTGAAAGAAGGTCGAATAATACAAGGAAAACCTAAACTACCTTGAACCTGTAGCGCTTCTTCCATGCTATGCGCAATACCTGAACGCGGTGTTTCAAGCCCGATTGCCTTCATCGCTTTATCAAAACGCTCTCGGTCTTCCGCTTTGTCGATTGCATCGGCATTCGCACCAATCATTTCAACATTATATTTAGTCAACACACCTTCACGCTCTAAATCTAGCGCACAGTTTAGTGCCGTTTGGCCACCCATGGTTGGTAACAAAACATCTGGTCGTTCGACTTCAATGATTTTTTCAACTGTTTGCCATGTAATTGGCTCAATATAAGTTGCATCCGCCATCGACGGATCAGTCATAATGGTCGCAGGATTAGAGTTTACGAGAATGACACGATAGCCTTCTTCACGAAGCGCTTTACAGGCTTGAGCGCCTGAATAGTCAAATTCACAAGCCTGCCCAATGACGATAGGCCCTGCGCCTATAATTAAAACGCTCTTTATATCGGTACGCTTTGGCATTTAATTCTTTCCGTTCTTTTAGAGTCAGCGTTCTGCGTTTAAATCTGCATTTAAACAACAAAACTAAATTAGTAGAATGTTTTACCTATTACTAAAAATAGCTCACAACACACCTTATTTGGCGTGCTGCGTCATCATTTCAACAAACTGATTAAATAAAGGTGCAACATCATGCGGCCCTGGACTTGCTTCTGGATGCCCTTGAAAACTAAACGCAGGCACATCCGTACGCTTAATTCCTTGCAAGGAACCATCAAACAGTGATTTATGTGTCGCTTCCAGACAATCAGGCAACGATGATTCATCGACTGCAAAGCCATGATTTTGGCTAGTTATCATGACCGTTCCATCACTTAAACATTGCACAGGATGATTTGCACCATGATGCCCAAACTTCATTTTTTCAGTTTTTGCACCACTTGCAAGCGCAAGCAGTTGATGACCAAGACAAATACCGAACATAGGTATATCTGACTTTAATAATTCTTGAATAGCAGTAATAGCATAATCACATGGCTCTGGGTCACCTGGGCCATTTGATAAAAAGATACCATCTGGCGACAAAGCCAACACATCTTTAGCGGGTGTTTGAGCCGGCACAACCGTTAACTTACAACCACGTTCAGCCAACATACGCAAGATGTTATGCTTCACACCGAAGTCATACGCCACTACATGAAATTCAGCGTCTGATTGCTGCGCATAACCATCAGTTAGCGACCAAGCACTTTCAGTCCATGCTGATTGCTCTGTACAAGTCACTTCTTTTGCAAGATCCATCCCTTTCAAGCCTGAAAAGGACTTTGCAGCAGCAATCGCTTGCTCTTCAGTCACATCATCGCCGGCCAGGATACAACCACCCTGAGCACCTTTTTCACGCAAAATACGCGTTAGACGACGCGTATCAATATCAGCAATCGCAACAATATTGTTTTCTTGCAAATATTCATCAAGCGACTTTTCAGAACGCCAGCTACTGGCTGTCAAAGGCAGATCTCGGATAACAAGACCTGCAGACCATATTTTGTCAGATTCAACATCTTCAGCGTTGACACCTGTATTACCAATATGAGGGTACGTTAAAGTAACGATTTGTTTTGCATAAGAAGGATCAGTAAGTATTTCCTGATAACCTGTCATGGCTGTGTTAAAAACAACTTCTCCAATGGTCTTGCCATCAGAGCCAATTGAAATCCCTTTAAATATGGATCCGTCTTCTAGTGCTAAAATTGCTGGTTTAGTCAACGCCAGTTCCTCGTCGTAATCGGCTAGGGCTTGTAGATATCAATAAAGAAACCGTCTTTAGGCGGGTTTGAAGTAGGTTTTACTGGAATACAAGTTGCAAAAAAGCGAGATAGAGTTACCCCCCACCTCGCTTACCAACTTTCATGTGACAGCTTGACCGCTGTATGTCGCTTCAACACCTTTCATAGCTAGAAAAGATTTAACAATAACGACTATCCTTCAAACGGCGGCATTGTACATATTTACAGCAATTTTGTCTATTAGAAAAACGATATAGATCTACAATAAATTAATAAAACAAGATTCAAGAAACTTTACTTTGAGCTCTTTTCTTCCCTCATTTGCTCGTATGCCACCTCTAATTCACCAATAAACCTCGAACGATCCATCATCGAACTCGCTCGCACTCGTTCACGCAACACTTCACGAAGCCCAGCCAACTCTTCAAGGCTGGAAGCCTTTTTCAATGGCAATATTTTTTTTGACTGGCTAGTTGCATTATTTTTTGCTTCAGCTGAGCTTCTTTATTTTTATTCATATTACAACAAGATCTCTTAACTAAGAATTTGCACAGTTAGAATTTTATAACTGTAAACTCAATTTATAACACGCATAAAGCAAAAAAGGCGTACACAGAGCTTTGCACGCCTAACATTCAACCAATTGTTGCAGACAACTTTACTTTAAACCCAATACATCTCTCATTTCATACAAACCGGTAGACTTAGATGATAACCAAGCTGCTGCACGCACTGCCCCTCGTGCAAAAGACATTCGGCTTGTGGCTTTATGCGTTATTTCTATCCGTTCGCCGTCGCCCAGAAACATAACCGTGTGATCACCCACAACATCGCCACCTCTTACCGTAGCAAAACCAATCGTTTCTTTATCACGCACCCCTGTTTGACCCTCTCGCCCATAAACAGCCACCGACCGCAAATCGCGATTCAACCCATCAGCGACAGACTGCCCCATGGCTAAAGCAGTTCCCGATGGCGCATCGACCTTGTGACGATGATGCGCTTCATAAATTTCCACATCATAATCATCACCCAAAATTTCAGCTGCTTTTTGCAGTAAGTTCAGACAAACATTCACGCCCGTACTAAAATTTGCTGCCTTACAGATCGAAGTTACCTTCTGATGATCAAGCAGAATCACTTCCTCTTCAGCCGTAAAACCTGTCGTACCGACAACGATCCCCTTTCCATGCTCTGCACATAACGCCGCATTCGCCAAAGTCGCGTCCGGAGCTGTAAAGTCGATCAACACATCAAAGTCTTCAATTACTTCAGCCAAATCACCACTTACTTTCACACCATTTGCACTAAGCCCTGCTAACTCACCCGCATCAGCGCCAATCAATGAACTACCAGGAAGCACGATTGCTGCAGTTAACTCCGCCTCAGAAGATAAAGTCACAGCCTCTATAAGCATTTTCCCCATTCGCCCTACGGCACCGGTCACAGCAATTCGAGTCAAAACCTTCCCCTTTCATTCTTTTAAGTTAACGATCATTTACGCTTAACATCTAACTAAATAGGGTGCGTAAACCACACCCTTACGCCAAATATATTTTAACTACTACAGCTTCATATCATCAAAGAAGCTTTTCACCCCTTCAAACCAAGAATGCTGTTTAGGCGCATGCTTTCTATCCCCATTACCACCTAATGTTGCCTGAAAAGATTTCAATATCTCTTTCTGCTTCTTCGACAAATTCACGGGCGTTTCGACAATCACACGACACATTAAATCACCCGCAGCACCACCTCTTACCGGCGCAACCCCTTTCCCACGCAAACGGAACATTTTACCCGTTTGGGTTTCTTGAGGTATTTTAAGATTGACGCGACCATCTAAAGTAGGCACTTCTAACTCACCACCCAAAGCCGCATCAACAAGCGATATTGGCACATCACAATATAAATTTTTGCCATCACGCACAAAAATAGCGTGCTCTTTTACAGATACCTGCACATACAAATCACCAGAAGGGCCGCCCTGCGCACCCGCCTCACCTTCGCCCGCTAAACGAATACGATCACCCGTATCGACACCTGGCGGCACTTTAACAGATAAAGTTTTCTGCTCTTCAATAACACCCGCACCATGACAAGACTTACAAGGGTTCTTGATTGTTTTGCCTTGTCCACGACAATGAGGACATGTTTGCTGAACAGAGAAGAAACCCTGCTGCATTCTAACTTGCCCCGCACCATGACACGTGCCACACGTTTCAGGCTTAGAGCCTTTTGCAGCACCGGACCCACTACACGGCTTACAATTTACATGAGAAGGCACTTTAATTTTAACCGTCGTACCCTTTACCGCACTCTCAAGGTCTAGATCAAGCGTATACCTTAAATCAGCACCACGCGTACTTCGGCTTCGACCGCCACCACCACCTGCACCGCCACCACCGAATATATCGCCAAAAACGTCGCCAAAGATATCACTAAAGCCTGCACCACCACTAAAGCCAGCGCCGCCGCCACCTTGCTGATCAACACCTGCATGGCCATATTGATCATAGGCCGCGCGCTTTTGAGAGTCCGAAAGAACCTCATACGCTTCAGTAGCTTCTTTAAATTTATCTTCTGCTGCAGTATCGTCAGGATTACGATCAGGATGATACTTCATCGCCATTCGTCGATAAGCTTTCTTAACTTCTTTATCGTCTGCGCTTTTCGCTACACCCAGAACTTCGTAAAAATCTCGTTTTGACATAACACTCATTTAACCGTGGTTTCTATCTTTACAGACAAGTGACTTAAAAATGTGCAAACAATTCAAACACACATAGTGATCACACTTAAAAACAACAAATACACAAACGCGGAAGACAAAGCTTCCGCGTATTTTTTACCTAAAACAATAATTAAAAGTAATTAAAACTTACTTTTTCTCATCATCTTTAACTTCTTCAAACTCAGCATCCACAATATCATCAGCACCCGCTTCTTGCGTTGCTTCAGCTTGTGCTGCACCCTCAGCTCCAGCAGCGCCTTCAGCACCCGCAGCAGCTTGTTCAGCATACATTTTCTGAGCTAAACCTGAAGATACTTCAGTTAATGCTTTAGTTTTAGCTTCAATCGCTTCTTTATCATCACCTTTAAGCGCTTCTTCCAATTCCGAAATCGCAGCTTCAATTGCTGTTTTTTCTTCTTCAGTTGCTTTATCGCCCGCTTCTTCTAGTGTTTTCTTCGTTGCATGAACGATTGCATCACCCTGGTTACGCGCGGTAACTAGCTCTTCAAAGTTACGATCTGCTTCGGCATTTGCCTCAGCATCATTTACCATTTTTTCAACTTCTTCATCAGATAGACCTGAAGAAGCCTTAATCACGATAGACTGCTCTTTACCAGTTGCCTTATCTTTAGCGTGTACATTCAGAATACCGTTTGCATCAATATCGAAGGTTACTTCAATTTGAGGCATTCCACGTGGCCCTGGAGGAATATCCGCTAAATCAAAACGACCTAACGATTTATTTTGAGCTGCCTGCTTACGTTCACCCTGAACAACATGAATCGTTACTGCAGCTTGGTTATCTTCCGCTGTTGAGAACGTTTGTGATTTCTTGCTTGGAATAGTCGTGTTCTTTTCGATCAATGCAGTCGCAACGCCCCCCATGGTTTCGATACCTAAGGTTAACGGCGTTACATCAAGAAGAAGTACATCCGTTACATCACCCGCCAATACCGATGCCTGAATTGCTGCACCGACGGCCACTGCTTCATCAGGGTTTACATCTTTACGTGGCTCTTGACCGAAGAACTCTTGTACTTTTTGCTGTACTAGAGGCATACGTGACTGACCACCAACCAAAATCACATCGTCAATTTCAGACGCACTCAAACCCGCATCATTCAACGCAATTTTACATGGCGCCAAGGTACGCTCAACCAAATCTTCAACTAGTGACTCAAGCTTAGCGCGCGTCATTTTAACGTTTAAGTGCTTAGGACCTGTCTGATCAGCTGTAATATAAGGCAAATTCACATCAGTCTGTTGTGCACTTGAAAGCTCAACTTTAGCCTTCTCAGCCGCTTCTTTTAGACGCTGCATCGCAAGTGGATCGCCTTTCAGATCCATACCGGTATCTTTCTTAAACTCTTCAGCAAGGTAGTCGATTAAAGTCATGTCGAAATCTTCACCACCAAGGAATGTATCACCATTGGTCGCTAACACTTCAAACTGTTTTTCACCATCAACATCTGCAATTTCAATAATTGAAATATCGAAAGTACCGCCACCTAAGTCATAAACAGCAATGGTTGAATCGCCTTTACTCTTATCTAAACCAAACGCTAGTGCTGCAGCTGTTGGCTCATTGATAATACGCTTAACTTCCAAACCAGCAATTTTACCTGCATCTTTAGTTGCTTGGCGCTGCGAATCATTAAAGTAAGCAGGAACCGTAATAACCGCTTCAGTAACACTTTCACCTAAATAGTCTTCAGCCGTTTTCTTCATCTTTTTCAAGATTTCAGCAGAAATTTGTGGTGGTGCTTTTTTGTCACCTTTCACATCGATCCATGCATCACCGTTATCTGCTTTAGCAATCGTGTATGGCACCATGCTAATGTCTTTCTGAACGACATCATCTTCAAAACGACGACCAATTAAACGTTTAATCGCAAACAAGGTATTTGTAGGATTAGTAACCGCCTGACGCTTAGCTGGCTGACCAACTAACACTTCATTGTCATCAGTGTATGCGACAATCGAAGGCGTAGTACGATCGCCTTCCGCATTTTCAATTACTTTCGGTTTATCGCCATCTAACAATGCGATACACGAGTTGGTTGTACCTAAATCTATACCAATAATTCTGCTCATTATTCACTCCAAACGTTTTATCTAATTTACTTATCAACCAGTAATTTGTTTCAACTAATTTTGAACAACTACTAATCAAATATATCTTTAACTTGTTTCTTATTTATGACCGAAAATTTATTTTTCAAGCCTGCTTATCAACTTTTGCTGCACCTTTTGACACAACAACCATTGCAGGACGAATTAATCGACCACTTAATGTGTAACCTTTTTGCATCGCAGCAATCACCGTATTCGGTTCTGCATCAGGCGCTTCAACCATCGTCATTGCTTCATGTAAAGCCGGATCAAAAGGATGACCTACTGGATCAACCTGCTCCAAACTAAATTTCTTAACACCCGAAAGAAACATTGACAGAGTCATTTCGACACCTTCTCTCAAAGTTGTCATTTCATTACCCGATGCAACTTCTGCTTCGATTGCTTTTTCTAAACCATCAACAATTGGCAAAAGTTCTTTTGCGAATTTTTCAAGCGCAAACTTGTGCGCCTTCTCGACATCCTGCTCTGCACGACGTCGTACATTCTGCGCTTCCGCTTGCGCTCGAACAGCCTGATCCTTCAACGTTTCAAGCTGTAGCGCTAATGCCTCAGCTTCAGCTTTCCAATCTTTCTGATCAACATCCGAAACCGTTTCAGCTTCCACTACATTGTCTTCTGCGTTCCCTTCAGTAGAATCAACACCGTTTAACTCTGCTTCTTCACCATTCAACTTTTCGTCTTCAACGCTCACATGCGCCTCCATAAAATCACAAATATTATTTACCAATTACCCGATCTTTCGCGCAATTAAAATCTTGTTGCTGCTTATATGGGGTTGCTCAAAAAAACTTCAAGCACTAAATATAATTCTTACAACTTTACTTACTGTCTATAAATACAGTAGAGTTGTATTTTCGTCACCATTTTAAGAGCTTAAATAAAAATGCTTAGCCAATTAAAAGTCGCCAACTTTGCCATCGCAGACCATATTGAAGTTTTGTTTGATCAGGGTATGACCGTTTTAAGTGGAGAAACTGGTGCTGGAAAGTCCATTATTTTGGATGCACTAGGGCTTGCACTGGGCGATAGGGCTGACACCTCAATGGTAAGACATGGCGAAAAGAAGGCTGAAATCTCAGCATCCTTTGAACTAGAAAAGCACCCCAAAGCAGTCAAATGGTTACAAGACCATGATCTCGACGATGAACTTCAATGCATTATTCGCCGCGTCATTACGGCCGAAGGCCGGTCTCGTAGTTATATTAACGGCCATCCTTGCCCTTTACAAAACCTAAAATCTATCGGCGAACTGTTAATTGACATCCACAGCCAACATGAACACCAATCTTTGCTTCAAAAAGAGAAGCACCGCATTATTCTAGACGATTTTGGAAAACTACAAGCGCAATCAAAAAAGGTAGCTAACCACTATAACGACTGGACTTTAGTAGCGCAAAAGCTAGCTCAAATTGAAAGCAACCAAGATGAATCTAATGCTCGCCTACAACTGTTAACCTTTCAAGTTGATGAATTTGATAAATTAGGCCTGCAAGAAAATGAAATAAAAAGCCTCGAACAAGAACAGTCCAGCCTTGCTAATGCCGAATTATTACTAAACAAAGCTCACGAAGCACTCAGTTTATGTTCAGACAGCGACACCAATGCAACCACCATAATCAGTTCAGCCACCCAAGCATTACAAAATCTTCCAAGTGAAAACCAAGCCCTCACAGATGCTTTCTCCATGCTGGGTGAGGCGCAAATCCAAATAGAAGAAGCCAGCAATAGCTTAAGATATTTCACAGAATCTTTTGAACTAGACCCCGAACGACTACAATACATAGAAGAACGTTTGAGCACTATTTACCAACTTGCCCGCAAGCATCGCTGCCAACCAGAAGAACTCTTAAGCGTTTACAGCAAGCTCTCCAATGAAATGGCTGAATTCAATAATGGCGATCAAAATTTAGAACAACTAGAAAAAGACGTAAAATTAAAAGAACAACAATTTATTGATTCCGCTGAAAAACAACGACAATCCAGAATCAAACACGCATCAAAATTAGAAAAAAACATCTGTGAACAACTGGCACTAATGGACATGAAGTCAGTTAAATTCAGTATTGACATCAAGCCGCTCGAAAAAACGAACCTTAACCAACATGGTCTAGATGCCATTGAATTTTTAGTCAGCACAAACCCAGGCCAACCCCCAAAAGCCATTAGCAAGGTCGCATCGGGCGGCGAGCTTTCACGTATTAGTTTAGCTATTCAAGTGATTATCGCTAAGAACTCAACCATCCCCACCTTAGTGTTTGATGAAGTTGATGTTGGTATAGGCGGCGGCACAGCTCAAATTGTTGGTCGATTATTAAAGTCGCTCGGCAAAAATGGACAAATAATCTGTGTAACACACTTACCTCAAGTTGCATCACAGGGTGACAACCACTTTTTCATTAGTAAGCGAACCGAAAAAGGACAAGTAAAATCGTCTATAGACTTACTGGCACCAGAAGAAAGAACAGAAGAAATTGCAAGAATGCTTGGCGGCGTGACGATGACAACTCAAACTCTCGCTCACGCCCAAGAAATGCTAGAAACCGTATAAATTTATTTTTTCAAAGGCCTAACGTAAAGCGTTAGGCTGTGATCGACCAACTCAAAACCATGCTCAGCAGCAATCTCTTTCTGCCTGTTCTCGATCAGTTCATCAAAAAATTCAACCACCTTGCCAGTATCAACATCAACCATATGATCATGGTGCTCATCTTTAGCTAACTCAAACACCGCATGGCCGCCTTCAAAGTTATGACGTAACACTAAACCCGCTGTTTCAAATTGAGTCAACACCCGATACACCGTCGCTAAACCAACATCATCACCGGTTTCAAGCAGTGATTTATATACATCTTCAGCGCTCATATGTTGCTCTTCGGCATTCTCAAGCAATTTTAATACTTTAATTCTAGGTAGCGTAACTTTAAGGCCCGCTTTTTTTAAATCAATATTTTCTGACATAACTTATTTGTAATCCTATTAACAGCTCAAGCTCGATTCAGGTATCATGCTCGCCTGTATTAAATTTAAACTCGCTTTCACCTGATTCTATATCCAAGTTAAGCGATTCAAACAAAGATAGTGGAATTTATAAATAGATGCAAAAGAACCTTATTTGTCTTACGTTAACTCTCCTGTTGTTACAAGCCTGTTCATTTCCAGGCGTGTTCAAAATAAACGTTCAACAAGGCAACATTATTAGCCAAGATATGCTTGATACTTTAAAGCCTGGCATGACTAAAAAGCAGGTTTATTTTGTTTTAGGCAAACCCGTTATCGATAACGTGTTTAACCCCGAGCTTGAAAATTATATTTATACCTACCAAATAGCGGGCGGTGAAATCGAACATCAAATTATAAAAATTCATTATAAAGCAGGCATTTACCAAAGCCACGAAGGTACACTTCTCGAAAACAACCCAGCCTACTAACAGTCTATTTTTTAGCGGCTCTATTTAAACGAGCCTGCTTTGGGTCAATCAATAAAGGGCGATAGATTTCAATTCGATCGCCCTCCCTTAAAGCTTGATCCTTAGGTTTCTTAACCGTTTTGCCAAAAATCCCCATATCTGCCGAATCAAAATCGATTTCAGGATAGATTTCATCAATACCTGACTGCACAGCACCATCAAACACAGACGTACCGTCAGTCACATTTACCTTAAGGATACTTTGCTTATCTGGCGCAGCGAACGCCACTTCAACTTGTATTTTCCTACCCATATACTTGATCTGCCCTTGCACAAAAAGCATCAACCATCGTATTCGCCGCCTGATTAAAAATCGCACCGAACGCTATCTTGGTTATGTTTCGTTTCATTTCGAACTCTAAATTCAATGCAACTTTACATGCATTATCTTGCAAAATGGTAAAGTCCCAAATTCCTTTCAAGTGACTAAACGGCCCCTCCACCAGATTCATCAAAATTCGCCCATCTTCACTTAAATCATTACGCGTGGTAAACGACTGCTTTACCCGACCTTTACTCACCTCTAGGCTAGCCAACATAAATCCAGTTTCTTTTTCAAGAATCAAAGCCTTAGAACACCAAGGTAAAAACTCAGGATACGAAGCTATATCATTCACCAATGCATGCATACGCTCACTAGAGTGCATCACAAGCGCACTTCGATTAATACTCAAAGTCATTAAAAGCTAATTCCATATTTATAAGACAAACCATTGTACTCTTCACGAGCGTTTTCTCATAGCCACAAAAAAGCCAAAGCACAGCACAAAGACTTGGTGTAGAATGAAGTTATTATTTATAACTTTATGCAAACACTCAAAAATGGCCAATAAAAAACCTAAAGCACCTAGCAGCACAATTGCTAAAAACAAAAAAGCACGTCACGACTACCACATTGAAGACAAGTTCGAAGCCGGACTGGTACTCGCTGGCTGGGAAGTCAAAAGCTTGCGCGCAGGAAAAGTACAACTGACAGAATCGTATATTTTTGCAAAAAATGGTGAAGTGTGGATATCAAACATGCATATCACCCCTTTAACATCTGCCTGCACACACGTAGTAGCCGACCCGCTTCGCATACGAAAGCTATTGTTAAACAAAAAAGAAATTGCAAAGATCAATGCAAAGCTATACCAAACAGGTCAAACCTGTGTGGCACTAGCGATGTACTGGAAAGACAATAAAATCAAATTAGAAATGGCTTTAGCAACGGGTAAAAAAGATTACGACAAACGAGCTGCCGCCAAAGACCAAGATTGGAACCGTCAAAAACAACGTATTGTTCGCGATCACGTAAGATAGGCTTGTATTCCAATCACTTACCCCTATATAATCAACTAACACCTTACAGTTTTCGGGGACGCCCTGGCTTCGACGCCGGTGACGAAACCAAAGGTGCATGCCGAGTGTATAGTGGCACTCGTACTCCAATCGCTATAAAA
>Ga0209184_1000413_pt1 | contig 46626 bp, 23 predicted proteins | sample EN8Hudsemesocosm_2_FD_184627 | JGI IMG/M metagenome (GOLD analysis project Ga0209184, IMG submission 184627) | Methane-oxidizing microbial communities from mesocosms in the Hudson Canyon - EN8C Hudson Canyon (SPAdes) (version 2) | ecosystem: Environmental > Aquatic > Marine > Cold seeps | place... | reverse complement strand
TTACCACTAGAGTGATAACGACCGTCGTTGGTATAAGTCAGTGTGTGGCCAATAGGACCAATTACTTTCTCAATGCCAAAAGCTTGATAATGTCATTGCCAGCTTTACGTGCGACGTCGATAGTTTGTTCAAGCAATCTCTGCATACCGACCATCCTTTTGAGGTTTTAAATAGCCACGTACCTCTAAATAATCAATAACCTGGTGAGCCGCATCATCTACTGATATATTATAATTACTAATGCATATTTCAGCAGATTCAGGCGCCTCGTACGGTGAGTCTATACCAGTAAAGTCTTTAATCTCACCTGCGCGGGCTTTTTTATATAAACCTTTAGGGTCTCTCTTTTCACATACATCGATCGGGGTATCAATAAAAACCTCAATAAACTCACCCTCTTTAAGCATGTCGCGCACAACTTTCCGATTAACTTTAAAAGGCGAAATAAAAGCCGTTAATACAATTAGACCAGAATCAACCATTAAGTTAGCCACTTCACCAACCCGCCGGATATTTTCATTTCGATCATTCTCGCTAAAGGCCAAATCACCACACAAACCATGACGAACATTATCACCATCCATCAAGTAAGTGTGTTGCAAGCGCTCCGCGAGTTTACTCTCAACAGCACCAGCAATTGTTGACTTACCAGAGCCACTTAAACCGGTAAACCACAATAAGCACGGCCGTTGTTTTTTCATATATGAGCGGATTGATTTATCTACTGGGTGTTCATGCCACACAACATTATCTTCCATGCTAATCTCTACCTTAATATCAAGTATAAAATGTGAATTGAAAACTTTTTAATTGCTCAATGGCCATATATAAGGAATCAACATTAATGCCATTATAGCAACCACAATACTAAGCGGCACCCCTACCTTCAAATAATCTGAGAAGCGATATCCACCCGGCCCCATAACCATAAAATTAGTTTGGTAACCTGTCGATGTCATAATACTAGCTGAGGCGGCTACCATGACAATCACAGCAAACGCCTCATAATTAGTCGTTTATTTATCTGCAACACATAATGCAATGGGCACCATTATAATGGCAGCCGCATTATTGGTCATAAGCTCTGTTAAAAATGCCGTAGTTAAATAAACAGCAACTAAAGCCATGAAAGGGGTTGTTACGACCTCTATTAATAAACCTGATAATATATTTGCTAACCCTACATATTGAACAGCGGCACCCAATGGAAATCCGCTAGCAATCACAATTAACACTGAAAAATCAATGATCTTTCCAGCATCCTCAAAACTAATACAACCCGCCAAAATCATGGCCGTAAAAATAGAAAGAGCTAATATTGCTTTCTTTTCATCTGCCTGATCAATATCGGCAAGTTTGCTAACTAATAAAAAGTCACCACTATTACGGTAGCGCATCAAGAAGCCTTTTTGCGCTTCTATTAAGAGCGTATCACCCGCCTCAAGCTTTAAATACCCCTAACATACCGATTAAACGCTCACCGTGTCGACTTACGCTCAACACAACAGCACTATAGCGGTGTCGAAATATAGATTCTTTTAACGTTTTACCAATCATCTTATTAGACGGAGATAAAACGGCTTCAAATAACCGACGATCAGAACGATTACCTTCTAGCTTAGACCTGGGGTCATCAGCAAACCCTATCTACCCTGCTAACTAAAAATAATTCTGCCCTCTTTCACTAAAGGCCACCAAGCTCTTTTTGTTTTCGGTAGGCCGCAGGTGAACACCCCTTACAGCGCTTAAAGCCATGACTGAAATTAGTGGCATCACTATAACCAAGCCGTTCGGCAATCTCATCAAACTGTATTGGTTGTGCCAATAATTCTTCAGCTAAGCCCATACGAACATCATCCCTCAACATTCGCCAAGTGGTGCCTTCTTCTTTTAGCTGCCTATGAAGTGTGCGAGTTGTTCTTGCCAAGGTATTTGCTACGCTTTTCATTGACGCACCTAAACCGTCTCTTAACAAAACCCCTCTAACTTGATGAGACAATCCTTGCCATGCTTGTTTTTTTTGTAACAAGTCAAGACATTGCGCTTCGCATAAGCGAGCTGTTAAGTCATTTGCTTTAGAAAGAGGTAAGTCCAGCAAATGAGATGCACCCACGTAAGCATTTCGAGAAGCACCAAATACAATACCTCCTCCTACGCTAGCGTCCAGTGCTGAGGAACCAATATCTTGTCTATATTTAGGTTTATCCACGCACAACTCTAACGTAAAAGGCATTTGCTCTAGAGCAAATAGCTCTTTATAGATGACACTGACAGCCCAGATATCTCGAATCAACACCAATTCACCCAACTTACCTTGTATTGGGGTATTAAATGTCAGAAAAAACTCGTCATCCTGTTCATTTAAACTAATATCTGAAAAGGCGTAGGTCAATGCCAAATAACGCATCCCCAATACAGAGGCTTTCCTCAGCGTTTCACTAGAAAGCAATGCATAACCAACAATGCCATAACTAGTTAATTGATAACGCAACCCTAACTCTACGCCTAACAAAAATGGGTCACCGAAGTAGTCCAACAAATTTTGGAGTATATGAAGCTCTTGTTCGTCATTAATCTGGCTTTCATTATCGCCTAATTGGCTCGCCTCGATCCTCGTTCCACGCAGCAAACTTTCACTGTCCATCCCTTTTTCAAGGGCATAGCTGTGGATGATGCGAATACTGTTGATGTCTCGTTTTGCCATGTTTCGATTCTAAAACCTGATAAAAAATGTCTCAATATCACAAGTATAGGTCTCATTCCCCCATGGTTCAACTGCCCCCCACCCACTAAAATGTTATAAATTTACTACTAATGAGAACAAAATATGTCATCCACGCTACGCTCACCTTCAGTTGTCATTATTGGCGCAGGTATGACCGGTATACTCATGGTCATCAAACTTCGTAAGGCCGGTATCACTAATATCACCGTACTTGAAAAGAAGGGTAATATTGGTGGAACCTGGCGTGAAAATACCTATCCAGGCGTTGCATGTGATGTACCCGCTCATATGTATACCTATTCGTTTGAACCAAACCCTAACTGGAGTAATTTCTTCGCACGAGGTGGTGAAATACAACAGTACTTCGAACATGTTGTCGAGAAATACGATGTTAACCGTAGCATCCGTTTCAACGAAACAGTCACTGATGCACGCTATAAAGATGGCAAATGGATTATAGAAACGGATAAAAACGCGACATACTCAGCTGACTTCATTGTTTGCGCAACAGGCATTCTGCATCACCCTGCATTTCCTAACATTGATGGACTAAATGACTTTAAAGGTGAGATATTCCATACCGCAGAATGGAATCATGACGTGACGATTAATAGTAAAAAGCGTGTGGGCGTTATCGGAACAGGTTCAACTGCTGCGCAAGCAATCCCTGAACTAGTCGGTTCAGGTGCTGATGTAAGTGTATTTCAACGCACACCTCAATGGTTGATGCCCCTGAGTGATTTCTCAGTTTCTGAGAAGATGAAACAGCGTATGAATAAATACCCTTCATTAGTAAAACTGATGCGTAAGTCCTCTATCTTCATAATGGAACATCTCTTCACCAAAGCTGTAACTGGGCATTTCTTTCAGAAGAAGTTGCTAGAATTTTTATGTAAAACGAATTTACGCTTTAGCATCAAAGAACGCTCACTGCGTGACAAACTAAGGCCAAATTATCAAGTTGGCTGTAAGCGCGTGATTATAAACAAAACCTTTTACAAGGCGATCCAAAAACCTAACGCACACCTTATTACAGAGGGTATCGAACGCGTCACTGACAAGGGCATTATCACTCAAGACGGTAAGCTACATGAACTCGATGTATTGGTACTCTCAACAGGGTTTTACCCCTTCAACTTCATGCGCCCAATGAACTTAATAGGACGAGAAGAATTACATATAGAAAAAGCTTGGTCAGACAAAATCAATGCATATCGCTCTTTGCTGCTGCCAAACTATCCTAACTTCTTTTTGATGCTTGGACCCAATACTCCAATAGGTAATTTTTCAGTTATTGCGATGAGTGAAGTACAAGGGGAATACATCATCAAAATGATTGATAAGTGGCGTGCGGGTGAATATGACGAAGTAGAGCCTAAACCCTCGGCAATTAAAGCCTTTAATGACTATATCAAAAAAGGTCTAAAAAGAACCTCTTGGGTAGGAGGTTGCCAAAGCTGGTATCTCGATAAAGACGGGGACCCAGTGCTATGGCCATATACTTGGGGCCGTTGGGTAAATGAAATGGCAGAACCCAAGATGAATGATTTAGTAACCACAAAGCGCGAGACTAAGGAGCCGAGAAACAAAGCTGCATAACTTTCGTATGCTCAAATATATTTTTAACTTCACTGTAATTACTAACTAGAGAGACAACATGACAATAAGAACCGTTTTTTTGACTGGCGCCTCTAGTGGCATTGGTCGTGCTACGGCCGAGCGTTTATATAAAGAAGGATGGTGTTTAGGACTAGCTGGGCAACAACTAGAAGATTTAAAAACGGTGACCGCTGGCTGGGATCAACATCGTATTCATTGTTATCAAGTCGATGTCGCTAAAAGTGACCAAGTTAAGGCCGCTATTGATGACTTTGCTTCTCAGTCAGACAGCAAATTAGACTTACTGATTAACAATGCTGGTATTTTAACTATTAGCCCCTTTGAAGAGCTTGATATTAGCGAGCACCAGCGCACAATCAACGTCAATGTAATGGGCGTTATCAATGGATGTTATGCGGCCTTCCCCTATCTTAAAGCGAGTATTCATGGCCAGGTGATCAACGTTTCGTCCGCAAGTTCTCTGTATGGTATTCCTGAATTCGCGAGTTACTCTGCTTCCAAATTTGCAGTCAAAGGTTTAACTGAAGCACTGGATCTGGAATGGCAAGCCCATGGCATTAAAGTTTGCGATGTGGTCCCCCCATTTGTAGCAACAAACATGCTGGCATCACAGAAAAAATCATCCAAAATCATGAATGCTCTTGGTGTTAATCTAACAGCAGATGATGTTGCAGATGTCATATTTAAACAAATTAATTCTCCTACAACGCATCGACCCGTGAGTGCAAAGTTTTCTGCACTGTATTATGTAAGTGCCATTACGCCATCTTCACTATTGCGCCAATTTATCCGGTACAGCAGTCGTTAATTCTTCCGGTAAAGGGACGAAGCTATTTATTGTTAACAGTTAACTGTGAGAAACAAGTACCTAACTCATAATAATGTCATTACAGGTTCGAGTAATAAATAATTTCAGCAGGTGTCAGACTTATTGGTTATGACTTATATTTAGCAAGACTAACAGCATAGCGGATCTGCTCCCATTCAAACTGACCACTATCGTTTTCAAAAACAGGCTTAATCTTTGCGGGCTCACCAAGTTGCGACCATGACTTCTGTATCGCTTCAATTTGAGCATCCGAAATCATCTGCGTAATATCAACATCCTCACAGTGAAATGCGAGTCGAAACAAGTGCGCCTGAATAGTTGTGGGCTTAAGATTTCTCTTTTGGGATATTTCCTTAATTGACAGACCATTTTTATATAACTCAAAGGTTTCCTTTTGAGTATCTCCAATTTTAGGCATCGAAAAGTCACTCGAGGGCGTCTTTTTTATCGATTTTGACACGAGAGAAGGCGTCGCAATCAACCTATTTTCTTCTGCAACCAATGAACAAACCAGTGAAAGAAAAGCATCACCATACTTTTCGCTCTTATGCTCACCGACCCCACTTACCTTTAAAAATGCCGCTGAATTCCCAGGCTTTAGTTTCGCCATATCTTTCAAAGCGGCATCAGAAAATATGGTGTAGGCCTGCGCATTGTTACTTTCAGCGATTCTTCGCCGCAGCTCTTTCAAGGCATCTAAGAGCTTACTTTCTTCATGACTTAAATCAGTCGCTTTCAACTCTTTTTTGCTAAGTTTTAGCTCTTGAGGTTCACACAGCATGACACTTGCAGCGCCCCTTAGGACATCATCAGAGAGTTTTGTTCGATGCAGCGCATTACCTTGCGTAAAATCAATTGCTAGATAACCTCGGTCAATCAACTGAGTAATATAGTGCGACCAGTCCTTCCAAGAAATTTCCTTTCCTGCTCCGTACGTTTTAATCGTATTAAAACCACGCTCCATAAGCTCTCGGCCTGATGAGCCACGCAATACATCGACCAACATATTAATGCCCACGCTCTGATCTCTTTGCTTTAAGCGAAGGCAGGCCGATAAAGCCTTTTGCGCGATAACCGTGCCGTCAAACGTAAGTGGAGGGTTCAGGCAATGATCACAATGCCCACATGTCTGCTCACGATACTCACCAAAGTAATTAAGAATGAAATTAGTGCGACATGAAAGCGTTTGAGTAAACTCCCACATTCGGCTCAACTTAGCGAGTTGCACCTGTTTAAACCTCGCATCACCGCCACTGTTTTCTACGAAACCAGTGAGCATTTTCATATCACCGTAACCCGCAAACAAGAGCACTTGCGCATCTTCGCCGTCTCGCCCTGCTCGGCCTATTTCTTGGTAATAGCTTTCAATATTCTTAGGCAAGTTATAGTGGATAACCCAACGGATATTAGGTTTATCGATACCCATACCAAAAGCAATTGTCGCGCATATAATTTGGACTTCGTCGCGTAGGAACTGGTCCTGTACGGTAGCTCGATCGTCACTGTTCATCGCACCATGATAATGGCTCGCTTTGTAGCCTGCTTGCCTTAACTTGGCAGCTGTCTCCTCGGTACTGCGCCGACTTAAGCAATACACAATTCCCGCTTGTTTTTGATGCCCTTCGAGAAACTGATAGATAATTTGAATACGGCTCTTCGCAGGTAAAACATCAATTTCAATATTCTTACGTTCGAAGCTTGAAACAAATACTTCACATTTTAGAAGTTGAAGTTGCTGACGAATATCTTGCTGTGTCGCGGTATCCGCTGTCGCCGTAAAAGCCGCTACTGAAACTGAAGGAAATAACTGCGTCAATTCCGTTAAGCGTGTATATTCCGGTCGAAAATCGTTACCCCAAATTGATACACAGTGCGCCTCATCAATTGCTATCTGCGAGATATTTATACCCCGTACCCACTGTAAAAAGCCCCATGAAACAGCCCGTTCAGGTGAGACATACAAAAGCTTTAGTTTCCCCAAAGCTATTTGCTGCTTAATGTGGACTTCTTCTTCACTAGTACAAGCGCTATTCAAGGCCTCTGCACTGATCCCGTTTGCTTGTAAGGCAGTCACTTGGTCTTGCATTAATGCAATTAAAGGCGAAACAACAATCGTTAAACCATCGAGCAACACAGCAGGAAGCTGATAGCAGATAGATTTACCCCCGCCCGTCGGCATAATCACTAAACTTGACCGCTGATTGAGCGTTCGTTCAATTACCGAAGATTGTGTTAAGCGAAATGCGTCATAACCAAAGTATTTTTTTAACGCACGATGCGCTGCATCCATAACCATTTCGCTTACCTTGTATAAATTTTATCTGAGTTTAAGTTGGGGATAACCAATACATCTAAATACTTTTTAGCCGCAGTTAATTTTTGATGTGAAATTACTCTATTGCCTTTATAAATAGTGAGCCAAATATACTTCCTATTCGGCACATCAACTAGTTCGCCCAGAACATTTCTTTCAGGGCTTCCATCACAAGATGCTCCGAAGTCCTTATTTTTTCTCTAGATATTTCCTCAAGCCTGGCTTCTCAACATGATATGCACGGCTTACAGTTTGGCTGATAATATTTGAATTTTTTAATCGGCTAATAGCGCGCTGAACATTACTCGCGATACCCTTCAACTCGGTTTCATTCTCAACCGTTTTAAAAATTTCTTCGGTGAAAGGGCTTTTATTATCGCACAATGTTTTGTACACAATAATATCAATCGGTTTCATCGTCTTCGCTAGCTCGGAAAAACCCTCAGAAGCCTCCATCACAACCATTGTGTAATCAACAGCTTCCTTTAAACGATTCTCAAACGTTACTAGATAAGAAATCATTTTCATCATCCAATAAGGCGATCGGTCGAAATCTTCAAACGCCTGCCGCAATACGCTAATGGCAAAAGAAAGCGAATACTCCACATGTAATCGCTTACGTAAGAACTCAATGAATTCTATTTCTAAATCAGGAAATGGAACTTGATCTACGAAGTGATAAAATGGTGATTTAGATTCATTAAATAACAAATTCATATAGTGGCGCGAAGAACCCGTAAAAACAGTTTTTACAACACCTTGACGTTTATCTAGTGAAGTTCTTAATGCATGCGCGAGAGGGTCAAATGAAGCACTGGTCGATAGATGCTGTATTTCGTCTACCAGTAGAAGTACTGTTTTATTTTTTGCCAAACTCACCAATTCGCCAATAAGACGATCTAACAACATTAAATCATCCGGCGGTGCTTTTTGTGGCGAGCCTGAAAACTCTATATCCATTTTCCCTAAAAGTTCATTTGAGACCGTTGCCTTTTTTATTTTTGCATCAAACAAGCGCTTTAACACTGATTTATTTGAAATAGCGTGAATCGCTTCTTCTAGGGCACCAATCAACCCTTCATGTGGAGAATCCATGTTCTGCCATAAACTCGCATAGATAGGTATATAACCGTGAGACTGCGCTTCCGGCACCAGATCACTGAGTAAAAACAATGTTTTTCCTTTTCGGCGCGGTGCAATTAAAGCAATATTCGAGGTAATACCGACTTCAAATATCTTTAACAATTTGGATGCCAACTCTGGACGAGCGAAATGCCAGTTATTCATTTATTTTTCCGCCTTACACTGCTTTATACATGATTCGTATAATTATGCATATAACGAATAAATATGTATACAACCAAAATACACTGACTAAATTAATAGAGACCTTTGCTCGATCGCTACTTACGTAAAAATTTGTCATACCGGCGCGCTGTACGACCAGAATGATGCTAGGTAGCTTTCATGTAAAGATCTCTAATAACCTCATATTCTATAAATTGTACTGCTATACTAAAATCTCAATACATTACGCACACAAATAAAAACTTAAAGTGAACACTTACATCAATGATTTTATTTCGCCCCACAATCATTATCACATTATGGCTATGCTTGATTTTTGCCAGTTCAAGTAACGCATATGCAAAACAACAAGACACCACTCCTCAGACACTCAGAGGAAATTGGTTCTATCATTGGGGAGACCTCCCCAAAGACGAAACATCAAGTCAATGGCAATACCAGAAGGTAAAGTGGACAGAAACCGAGTTCCCTGAAAATATGCCTGGACGACAAGGCGAGAACATTGTATGGGTAAAAATAGACTTACCCTCAGGTAATTGGCGAGACCCTTATTTATTCATTAACGCTGTCGACCTCACCTTTGAAGCCTTTCACAACCAACTGAACATTTACAATTTTGGCAAAATTGATAACCTAGGCAACAGCCGTTTTGAAGGCTGGCCTTGGCATACGTTTCACCTACCAGAAGATTATGACCAGCATACTTTATATTTTCGTATATCCTCTGACTACCCTTCAATAGGAATTTCTGGAAAAGCAGCTATTGGAAATCGATTCGACTTACTCAACATTGTTTATCATGCAGGGTTTACAGGCTTATCGCTCATTCTATTTGTACTATTAGTCGGCATCATCAGCACGGTAATGGGCACAATTAAAAAAGATAAAGCCGTTGCTATTTCGACTGGTGCACTATCATTTAACATCGCCATTATGATGTTTTCAGAAAATGAGCTTAGCCAAGTTGTATTATTTGAACCTTTATTTTGGCGTTATACCGCCGCATTTTGCTATTTTCTGATCCCCGCATTTTTATCCGTAATTATTTTAACTTGGCTAAAGGAAAAGCCGCCATTTATAGCCCGTATTGTATTAACCATTACACTACTATTTAGCTTAGGTGTTGCCAGCCTATCTGTTTTCACTTCGTTCAATTTTGTTAATGCCTACCCTTATTTTGATGCACTCTTTATTATTTTAGTGCTCGGTTTACTAACAGGCTGTACAAAACAATTTTACCAGCAAGGCATCACAGGGGTCATAATGACTTTTGGGATTGTTACAATATTTATTTCATTATTACTCGATATGCTAAGTGCCCATGCTCTAATCAGTTGGATTGGTCATACAGGCCAATGGGGGTTAACACTGTTCACACTCTCTTCCTTAATTATTTACTTAGTACAAGATTGGCAACAGCAACTTGCATTGAACACACTCACAAACCAGCTTGAATCCAAAGTACACTTACGTACTGCCGAGCTACAATCCAGCCAAAACAAACTCGAAAAGCTAGCACAAGAAGACTTCCTCACCTCATTACTTAACCGACGCGCTTTTACTGAAAGAGCGGTTAATGAAGTAGCTTTGGCTATTAGGCATCAGCGTCCCATTTCTTTGTTGCTATTTGACCTTGACCACTTTAAAGACGTCAATGATAAGTATGGCCACGCCGCTGGAGACTTAGTACTCAAAGCCGTCGCCAAAATCAGTAAAGAAACCTGCAGAAACGGCGAACTAATATGCAGATATGGCGGTGAAGAGTTTGTCATTTTATTGCATGCAACCGATATAACATTCGCACAATCACTTTCAACAAGACTCTGCAATGCGCTTAAAGGAATTTCTGTTGAAGTAGACAACCAACAGATCAACATTACCGCTAGTTTTGGGTTAATCAGCTTTAAACATTCAGAACCTTATACAGGAACACCTGAGCATGTGGTCGAACATCTACTCGCCGAAGCAGATAGAATGATGTACAAAGTTAAAATTTCAGGAAGGGATGGCGTGAAGACACACGAAGCTATATTGAGCAACCCATCATAAGAACAATCAATTCAAAATATCCCCCCCTAAAAGCAGTCTAAAATACTACGAAATTTGGTGCAATATGGAAATCCTCCACATTCTTTTCAACCATAAAGTTGTAGCAACACAATATATTTTATACCTGTCATTCAAACCACAACAAACATCAGTATACACTTACCGTTACATTCTGTTAATATACTTACAAACGCTTACACACAGTTACACAAATGATGTGAGATCTATAATAATAACCAATGAGAAATCTTACGATGAACTTTTCCACAATTTTACCTAAAGTATTATTATCAATAATACTTTGCACCGCCGGAACTTGGGCTCAGGCAATAGCCATAACTGACGATTCATTTAACGTACCAGAACCTGGAACATTATCTCTTTTCTGTTTGGGCGCACTACTACTTGGTTTCACCAGACGCAGAGTAGCAAGTTAATTTCGTCCGACTAGCCCCTTGATTGTAATCTCATCCCCCAAGCTATCTCCCTCTTTTTCTGCCAATATTTTAAAGAATCTTCGACATTAATATATGAACAACTTGCTACTTAGATTTAAATATGATTAAAAAACAACCTCGCTAGGTTGTATTTTGATCAATTTGACTAATACTTGTTAGTACTGGTTATCGAAGTGCCGTTACCAGAATTGAAAGACTTTCATAAATATTACTCGCACTTATTGCCGAGTTCGCCCCCTTTGCGAATTCGGCTTTTTTTGCATAAAACAAAGATATAATCTCTGCTACACTTAAATATTCTCCAATAAAATTCACTTTGCAGTAAACTTAAATTAATGATGCACTTCATCTTTAGCCCTTCTTACACCTTCTCCCCATTAGTAGCAGCTAAGGCTATCATTAATAATGGATATTAATTTTCTAACTGTTAGCCATAGCTTAGGCGCAGCCGCCTACTTGCTCCTATCTATTTATATCGCAAGCCGACACTTGAGAAGAGCAACAGATAGAACTCTTTTTGTCGCGTCATTATCTTCAGCTGCTTGGCTAGCTGTGCTCGCCTTGCAAGGCTTTGAAGTCAATGTGCCTTTTTATGTGCGCTACACCTTTGAACTCATTCGAAATACGGCTTGGTTTGGCGTGCTATACGCTTTACTTGGCATACAGTTCATTCCAGGAAAATCACTCGGCAAACATCGCTTCTACACCACAGTAGGCATTTTAATATTATTAGCTTTTATGCTTTCTATTACGATGTATCAAGGCATTTCCAATAATCAGCTTATCTCAGGCTACACAACACTTATTATGCAAGTGAGCATCTCTGTAGTTGGCTTACTTCTACTTGAACAAGTTTGGCAAAATTCGAGTATATTCAGCCGGTCAGGCATCAAATATCTCATCATCGCCATGGCCTCTTTGTTTTTTTATGACTTCTTGATGTATTCTGACGCCCTACTATTCCAGAAAATGTCTACCGCTCTGTGGGATTCACGAGGTGCCATCAACACACTTGCCGCCCCACTCATTGCACTCACAATGATTAACAGCCGAAAACAACCCATAGGCATGCATGTCTCTCGGCAAATGATATTTCATTCAACCACACTTATTATTGCAGGTATTTACTTATTAATAATTTCTGCTGGCGGCTACTATATCAGTATTTTCGGGGGTTCCTGGGGCGAAGCCTTACGTGTTTTGTTTATTTTTGTAGGTATCCTCGTTCTTGTTATTCTCGTTAGCTCTCCCATTATTCGCGCTAAAATCATGGTTTTCATTAGCAAGAATTTTTTCGATTATAAATATGACTACCGAGATGAATGGATCAAAAGTACTGACGCTCTAACCAACACTCATAGCAAAATAAACACGACTGAACATAATGAACTCCCAGCAGAAATCATCAAAATACTGGGTGACTTAGTAGGAAGTCGTTCTGGTGCAATATGGGGAAAAGATGAAGATGGGCATTTTGTTTTACGCGGAAAGCTGGATCTCAAACAGCAAAAAGTCGAAACGATCGAATCTAATTCTGACCTTGTCAATTACTTTAAAAATAATGAATGGGTCATCAACCTTGACGAATACCTGCTTGACCCAACAAAGTATGACTTAATCGAAATTCCCGACGACATACTTAAGCAAGAACAACCTTGGTTACTCATCCCTTTAGGTATGAGTGATAATATAGTCGGCATCGTGCTTTTATGTGACCCTATCGCCTCACTAGATTTAAACTGGGAAAATTACGATTTATTAAAAATCGTATCTCAGCAAGCATGTAGCTATCTTGAACAATCAGATTCACAAGAGCGCCTAGGTGCTGCCCGACAGTTTGAAGCAGTTAACCAGACTTCAGCATTCTTAGTACATGACATAAAAACAATCATTGCTCAACTTTCTCTGCTGGTTAAAAATGCTGCACGACACAAAACAAATCCAGAATTTATCGAAGATATGATTCGTACAACCAGCCATACTGTCGACAAGATGGAGCACCTACTACATCAAATACATAGCCCAACACAAGATGACACAACAGAAGTTGTAGCACTAAGCCCTATTTTACTTGAAGTATATGAATCCCATAAAAATGCGAAGCCTATACCTTCACTCGAATATCCTGAAAAAGAATTACGGATCCAAGCAAATAAAGAACAATTAAAATCGGTCATAGGCCATATCGTACAAAATGCTTTAGATGCTACTCCAAAGGACGGTGAAATTTCCATTGTAACCAAACTAGCTCCAGGCTATATATATTTATTTATTCAAGACAATGGTTGCGGAATGAGCGATGACTTCATCAACAATTTGCTATTTAAACCTTTTAAAAGCACAAAAGGCTTAACAGGCATGGGCATAGGGGTTTATCAAAGCCGTGAATATTTACGCAGAATTGGTGGCTCTATCAGTGTCACCAGCCAGCTAGAAATAGGTACCTGCTTTACACTTAAAATACCCATATTAGGAAATTAGTACCTATTTCTAATTCAACAACTGAAAGGAAACAAAACAACGTGAAGAAAAAACTACTTATCATTGAAGATGACCCAGGGCTACAAAGCCAAATGCGTTGGTGCTTTGAAGATATGGAAGTCTTCATCGCTTCAGATCGCGAAGCGGCCTTATCACAACTACGAAAAATTGAACCCCAGGTAGTCACCCTTGATTTAGGTTTACCACCCGACCCTGGTGGCGCAACAGAAGGTTTTAAAGCACTAGAAGAAATTCTTAAACTAGCGCCTAACACCAAAGTAATTGTTGTCACCGGCCGAGAAGAAAAACAAAACGCTGTGACCGCAATTGGTTTAGGTGCGTGTGATTTTTTTCAAAAACCTCTCGATGCAGACATACTTTCTTTTGTTGTTAATCGCGCATTTAAACTTTATGAACTTGAAAAAGAAAACCAAGAGCTCAGCACAGGAAACTCCACCTCTACCATAAAAGGCGTGATTGCCAGCAGCCATAAAATGCTAGACATCTGCCGGATGATTGAAAAAATCGCCCCTGCAGACGTCACAACACTCCTACTTGGCGAAACAGGTACCGGCAAGGAAGTGTTAGCAAAAGCAATCCACCAACTTAGCCCTAGATCTGACGAACCATTCTCCGCAATCAACTGTGGTGCGATCCCTGAAAACTTGCTTGAAAGTGAGTTGTTTGGCCATGAAAAAGGCTCCTTTACAGGAGCCACTCAAATGAAAAAAGGAAAAATAGAACTCGCACATGGCGGCACACTATTTTTAGATGAAATCGGAGACATGCCATTACCATTACAAGTCAAACTACTTCGTTTTTTGCAAGAACGTGTTATTGAAAGAATAGGTAGCGTAAAAGTGATACCGGTCGACGTACGCGTCGTATGCGCTACCCACCAAAACCTACAAAGCCACATTGAACAGGGCTTATTCCGAGAAGATCTTTATTACAGGGTCAGCGAGATAACCCTAAATATCCCACCACTTAGAGAAAGAGAAGGTGACTCAATCATTATTGCGCAAGCACTATTAAAAACCATTTGCCAAAAAATGAATCGGCCCAACCTATCTTTTAGCGAAGGCGCGATGCGGTCTATAAAAAGCCATCACTGGCCCGGCAATGTTCGCGAGGTCATTAACAAAGTGAAGCGTGCAGTGATTATGGCCGATGATAAGAAAGTCACCGCGGAAGATTTAGAACTAAACGATACTTCAACTATTACAGACGAAGCTTTAAATTTACGTAAAATTCGCGATGATGCAGAAAGATCTGCAATTGTACAGGCAATACAAGCTTCGCAAAACAATATGGCTCAAGCGGCAAGACTGCTCGGCATCACACGGCCTACTTTATATAATTTAACAGATAAGCTTGGAATAAATACTGGAGAGACAAGTTAAAGGTAGTTTGATCATAAATAAAATCCCAACACAGTGCATGCAAGATACATTTGTTGGGATCCTCTTCGTTCATCGCCAACCTACAGCGAACAACCTTCTAACTCACCTACATCTTTTTAGCTGTTGCTAGATGGTCAGCAATTTCTTGAGTTTCAGGTGAAAGTTGGTTTGCCTTTTCAAGATAAACCAAACCTTCATCAACCTGACCACTCTTCGCAAGTACCCAGCCATAACTATCTAGAACCGCAGCACTTTCAGGTGCCAAGTCAGCCGCTTTCTTTAACAACTTAAGTGCAGCATCATCGCCTTTTTCAAAATAGATCCAACCTAAGTTATTAAGGGCCATCACGCTGTTAGGCGCCACCTTAAGAACTTTTTCATAACCTGTAACAGCTTTAGATCGTTCGCCCTTCTGCTGATCATTAACAGCCTGAAACAGCACCGCAGGAGGATTATTCGGAAATTTAGTCACCCAATCTTCCAAATGCTCATCCTGCGCAGACTTCTGTTTCAACATTCCCAAAATCTTAAATAACTTCTCACCCGCTACTTCTGAAGGCGAACTAACCCAAACTTTTTCGAACTGTTTTCTTGCCCCCTCCAAATCTTTATTCTTTAACGCCAGCTCCCCCTTTAAAAGCACAACAATAGGGTTGCTTGAATTAAGCGCCTCAATTTGTTTCAACACTTTAGCAGCTTCACTTAATTTTCCAGCAGATAACTCAAGTTCGACTAAAAAAGCCAAAACTCGCATATTATCAGGCTGCGCCACTAATACTGGCGCAATTAACTCTCTCGCCTCATCAAATTTACGCTGCTGAACCGCCTTTACAGCTTTGACGTAATTGATAGTCATTTCATAACCTTCAATTAGAGTGTGCTGCGAATCAATCTTCTTAGCCATATCTAAGTAAGCGCTTGCTTGATCGACATCTTTACGATCAATCGAAGCTTGTATTAAAACTAATGTAGGCGTAATTACATTCGACTCACGGGCTAATACAGCCAATTTATTTTGCCCATTTTCAATACCGCCTTCCATACTATAAGTAGACAACAAGCCTTTATACCCCTCCATACTTTTAGGCGAAGCAGTTATAATTTCTTTAAATGTTTTTTCAGCTGCCGCCAACCGATTTAAAGAAAGCTCAGCACGACCTTGTGCAAACAATGCGGTCAAATACTCTCCCCCTTCTTTTTTTGCTTGCGCTGCAACTGTAAAATAGCCCAAGGCTTTTTGATAAGCGCTTTGATTAGCAAAGAAATAACCCGCTATAAGGTTCGTTGCATAATCTCCTGAATGTTCTTTCAAGGCATCACTGATAAAAGCCGTTGCTTTTTCAATACCATTCACTCGTAACTGAAAGCTCACGACTTCTTTTAGCACAATTTTGTCCGTAGGTGCCGACATGAAAGCTTGCTGAAGCTGCTCCCACTCTTTACCCTTATTCGCACTCAAGCCTGTTCGATAAAACCCTGCTAAAGCTAATCGTATACGAATATTCGTCGCGTCAATTTCTATCGCTTTTAATAAGGCTCTTTCGCCTTTAGAGAACTGTTTATCAGATATAGCTGCCAAACCATATAATGCGAGATTCTCAGGAGAGTTTGATTGCTCAATCCCCTCTTCTAAAATTTCTAAAACTTTTTTAGGGTCGTTTAATTTCAAGTTAGTTGCTGCATAAATATGCTTAACCATAGGGCTAGCTACTTCAGGATCAACACTTCCAGACAAATATTTAGACGCCAACTCATTATCACCATGCAAGTAACTTATGACACCTAACAATTGAATCGCTTTTTTATACGAAGGATACTCTTCCACGATAGCTAAAAGAATTTTTTGAGCTTCATCTAACTCTTTTGCTTGAAACTTCTCAACCGCACTTTTATATTTTTCCTGTATTTCATTTGCACCAGGAAAAGCTTCCGCTAATAATTTAGTATATATATAAGCTTCATTTGTTCGCCCCTGTCGCGTCAATACATAGGCTAAACGCTCCAGCACCAAAGCTTTTTCAGGCTCAATAATATCTGTATTTGATAATAAAGATAATAACTCGCTCAGTGTTGCCTCTGCTGCTTCCAACTGATTTTTAGACAGCTGGATGCCGGCAGTTAAAATACGTCCCTTGTTATAGTAATCGCTTTGTTTTTGAATTCGATTAAGTAATTCAAAAACGGCATCTGAACTAGTATTTCCATCACGAGCTAAAATTTTTGCTTTACCCAATAAAGCTGAATTATCTGAATCATCCTTAGCTAAGATCTGATCATATAATTCACTTGCGGCTTTTAGTTCACCTAGACCAAACTGAATTTCAGCTTCAAGAAATTCGATTTCATGGGAGCTTGAAGTTATGTAATCTTTTAAAGTTGCTTCTGCGGACAAATATTTATTCATGCCCATAAAAGTTTCGATTAATACCAAGTAATATGCTTCAGTTTTCTTCCCCGTTGACTGTTCTAATAAACTCAGAGCCGCAACGTAATGCCCCAAGGTATTCAACATTTTGGAATACTGAAGAATGACTTCTACGCCACCTTTTGACCTCTTTACCGCATTTTTATATTCAATTATTGCCGCTTTATACTGCCCTTGCTCCTGATAAGCTGCAGCCCGCTCAAGGTGCACTTCATTAGTTTGCTTATTATCAGGGTCACCACATGCAACTAGCGCCAATACTATCACGGCACTCAATAAACGAAGTCCCACCTTAATTAAACCCATTTCGTTCTTTCCTGTTATTTTATATCGAATAAATTTTTCTAATGGTTCAATGTAACCAAGCTCAATAAGCAAAGCAATATCAACTTATAACTGATTACTTAATTTCTCTTAACACATTGTCAATTTTGAGATTAAAACGACCACGCGCGGAGTGAAATTTGGTGGAGTTATAAAATTTTCAGTCAGAGTGAACCAGAGTATAATCACTCAACTCATCAACCTAAGCAGCACTCCAAAATTGCTTTATTAAATAAGAAAAGTGAGAATTACAAAACTATAATGGCGAAGCCGATAAACGGCAAGTAAAAAAGAAACTAAATACTTATATCAAGACCCCATTCAATAATTATGAGCTCAGGGTTTAAAAAATATCGAAAAGGGAATGCTAATATATTTAGATCAGTATCAGGGCAGACGTTCAATACATTTAACATAAGTTTAGTCACAACTATCTGCTTGACAGTGCTTATTAATCTACGTGCTAGAATAGTTTAAACTTACAATCGCAGGAAAACTTTTCCCCAATATGAAATTGTCTACTCAAGATGTAAACCAAAACTTCAATCCAAAGACCCATAAAACAGTGGAGACCTAGTTTTTTGTTGAAAAAACTACCCAATAGCGCACGATTTAATTTAGTTGAAATAGATTCCGAACACTATAAAGTGTTACGAGAGCTTACTTCTATCGACTTCAATCTAAGTACTGCTGCATGCTCTAAACGAAAGAATGAATTTTACTCTGGTCGCTGGTGTGCTATTCAATGCTTAATCAAAAAAAATGAAAGTAACTTAGCAGTTCAAATTGGAGAAGACCGTGCTCCCATTTGGCCTGTAGGAATTATTGGCAGTATAAGCCACTCAGATCGATTAGCAGCTGCCCTTCTAGATAATGATACCGACTGTTTAGCCATAGGCTTAGATATTCAACCACTATCCCCTCAGAGTCTGGCGAAAGACTTAAAAAATACTATTCTGCACCCTGTAGAAATAAAACGCTTCGACAATCAGTTTAACGCAAGATTATTTGATCTTATATTTTCAGCAAAAGAAACGTTATTCAAGGCTCTATACCCAAGCTGTTCTATTTTTTTCGACCATCAGGATGCTGAAGTGTTTAAAATCGATTCTACTCAGAACACGCTGCAAATTAGCTTATTACGTTCATTAGGTAGTTATTGGTACAAAAACCAAATTTTCGATATTAATTTCGAATATATTTCAGGTGAATTAGTCACTTGGCTCTACATAAAAATCTAGAACTAAATAGCGCAAAGAGTAGAACTGCCCAATTAACTATTATGAATCACATGTATATTTGAAGACGTTCATTACTGAGTGTGGCTTCCGCTTCTGAGCTATATAGTTTGCTATAACAATTTACTTGATCACTACAAAGTATAGCCAACCTTCGATCACAAAATAGACGCTCTGAGTAAGATAGTGCGACTTTTAATGTTTTGGAATCCTCTTCGTGCGTTGCATCACAGGCAACACCTGCAATCACTTTGCTGTTCAGTGCACTCACAGCCGATACTTTTTTCCCATATTCGTAGGGTTTGTAATCTATGCCCTTCCCCCCACACTATAAACATTTGATTCATGTAGATTGTAAATCTTGTTTTTATCTTTGGGTTTCTGTACTAGCACGCGTGTGTACAGTTCTATGTTTCCAGCCTCTTTTTTTAATATGGCTTCAGGAAATTGGCACTGTATTTTACTCAACAAAACACCTACACACTAGTGCGTAATCGTTTCAGTGCTTTTTTTAGCAGGCTATCTCTGCCTAGCGAAATATGAGAAAATGTCAGATTAATTAGTAAACTTACTATTTATACCTTAGGCCAAACTACCTTATATTAAAATTACTGGATTTTTTTAATGATGTTCGATATACCAACCTCCAATACACTAACTAACGAAGGTAGTACGTTTACTCACACTTTAGTCAACCACCCTTTACTACAAATGGACGAGATTCGTAAATTAGTTAGGCGTGTACCACGGGATAGGGTTTCATTTAGTGCTGGCGAAAAGCCGGAAACAGCAGATATCGGGAAAGCACCGATTGCATATAAAAGCGAGCACTCCTTAGAGTATGCAATTGATAATATGGAACATGCTAACGCGTATATGTTTATTGATTCTCCCGAGGTTGATCCGGAATTCAATCAGGTTTACCAAGATATCAAAGTAGACCTAGAGCAGTACTGCCTAAAAAACGGGTATCATCTATGGAACGCCCGTCTTTTTTTATTCATATCCTCACCAGGAGCCGTTACCCCTTATCATCTAGATCATCAGCATACTTTGCTTGCTCAAATTAAAGGCAAGAAAACCTTAAATCTTTGGCCAGCACTCAACTACGACCTTACCCCTCCAAACGAACTGGAAATATTCTGCTCACGAATAACACGTAAGTTTCAGATGAAAGAAGAATTCGAGCATTTACGTAAACCGTTTGAAATGATTCCAGGCGAAGGGGTTTACTTACCATTTCTCGCCCCACACTCAGTCAAAAATAACGACGAAGTGTCGATTTCGTTATCCATTATTTTTAATACACTTGAATCTCAGAAGATATGGAATGGTTTTCGTCTTAATCATTTTCTGAGAAATAAGCTGCATTTATCTCCCTCTTTACCTGGGACAGCGGCTTGGAAAGATGAATTCAAACACCAATCAGTGAGAGTATTAGACCGCTTAAAATATATGGATTGGTTACACGTTCTTCCTTAGCAACTACACTTATCCAGATACGCTTCTAAATCAAGGAATGAATACCGTGAACACATCAGTTCAAAAACAAGACAAAGCTGTTTTACGCCAATTGGGTCAAACAGATATTTCATTCAGCCCTGTTGGCTTAGGTACTTGGCAGTTTTCATCGGGGAAAGGTGAACTAGGGCAGTACTGGCCTGCACTCTCGGATTCAAACACTCAAGGTATTGTTAAAGCAGCTATTGAAAACGGTGTCAATTGGTTTGATACCGCCGAAAGTTACGGCGATGGTGCTTCAGAGAAGAACCTTAGCAATGCTCTTCACGCCTTAGACATTACACCGGGCACTGTAAAAATAGCCGATAAGTGGTGGCCCAAAAAGCGAAAGGCTTCTTCCATAATTGATAGTATTTCAGAACGTTTGGATCAGTTACAAGGCTACCCAATCGATCTTTATCAAATTCACTGGCCTGAGTCGGAATCATGGCTACGTACTGAAATTAAAGCCCTTGCTCAACTTGTTGACGAGGGCAAAGTGAAATCGGTGGGCTTGTGTAATTATCATCGTCGAGATATAAAGCGCGCTCATCGATATTTGCGCAGACGCGGAATCCCGTTAGCCTCTATTCAACTTCATTACAACTTGGCCTATCGACATAGTGAAAAGCACAACGTTCTAAAGGTTGCTAAAGACTTAGGTATGAGTGTAATTGCCTGGTCACCCCTCGAACAAGGCTTGTTAAGTGGCAAGTTCCATTCACAACAAAATCCCGACGCACTGAAGCAATTGAAACAGGCTCGCATTAATATGTTCGGCCTAACACCGACACGTATAGCAGAGACACAAGAATTAATTAATACCTTAGAGAGAATAGCGGCCAACCATAATGCGACACCGGCACAAATTTCTTTGGCGTGGATCACTCAGTTCCATGGCAATCTTGTGTTTGCCATTCCTGGTGCAAACTCAGCGGAACAATCCCGGAGTAATAGCGCAGCTATGCATATTTCGCTTACCCAAACCGAACTAGATGAGCTTGACCAAATTTCAAGCAAACTCTAAATCTAAGAACTCATTTAGATGTCAAAAATATAAAACCTGAAGAAGTTAACCCTCACTTAGCTTCTATCATCATAAAAGCTTAATCCACTTCTACAAAGTTATTTTTTTCTAAAGAGCGACTTCAGTAAACTTTTCTTTATTTTGCTTTCACTTACCACCGCTATTTTTTCCTTAGGCGTCTCACTTTGATGACTGCCTTCATTCAATTTACTCGACGCTATGGGTAATTGGTCATCAATTTTCTTCGCCATTTGCTCCAATGTTGATAAAACCATGATGACTTGGTCCAAACGTACGCCAAAGTCCTTTTTCACTTTAACTATCACTCGAATTGACAATAAAGAGTGCCCTCCTATATCGAAGAAGTTTTCATTCAAACTCACCCGATTAACACCAACGACACTCTGCCATATTTTAGCGAGTTTCTTCTGGGTTACTGTTTCAGGAGCTATATAATGATCTACCGGCGCAAAAGGGTCTATAAGTTGAGTACGATCAACCTCGCCACTGGCATCAACTGGAAACTCATCCAGTTCAACAAACTGTTGCGGCATAGCGTCACCATCTAATTGCTCGCGCGCATATTTTCGAAGTTCGGTGGCTGTTAACTGAGCCCAATCATCCGACAGGTAATAGGCGATCAAGCGGCGCCGACTGTTTTCATCCAAGAATGAACGTACAATAACAGCGTCAATATCTTGATGAGCACCAATCAGTGACTCCAATTTACTAATATCAGGATCAGCATCAGCATCATGCACGTCTTCTTGCTCAAAACTAATACTTAGCTCAGCCTCCGGTGAGAACGACTGAGCCTGATCCAACTGTGCCAACCACTTTACAGAGTCGGTTGATGAAACCAACCACTGCGTCACATTGGTATCCTGTGACATAACTGTCTCAAATGCTGCGAGCCCCTCTGCTGGAAGTATGGCTTCATGTAGAATTTTTTCTAAAAGGCTCGACTGATTGTTCTGCGCTGAGCGATACTCTGATGCTTCTGACGGAGGTACAGTATCTGCCTGCAAAGCAATAAACTCAATATCAACTTGTTTCATGGAGAAACCAGAGATATCCATAAATATGCGACCAGAAGGGTCGAGTAAACAAACATCGAAACTCACAAAACCGGGAATACTGTCATCCACCAATTTGATATAACTCACAAATCTCGGCGGCATATCTCCAAGAAATATCGCTTTTTGGTAGGCAACAGGTACATAAAAATCCTCTTCAGCTGCAAAGCTCTGCATCAGAAATTGCGCACAACCGGTTGCCATGTCTAACATTGCTGGGTGGATTTTATAATCGTCCAAATCGGTCAAAAACTCTGCACTTAACGAGAGCTCAACCAAGGCTTCATTTTTTCCATAACTAATCTTATCAATACAGCCCCATCTTGGCCCAAAAGCCATAAATGACTGGTCCATAAAACGGCCTTGAGTACTTGCTTTATTGAGACACCTATCGGCAATTAATCCCAGATCTAAGTCTGGCAGTTGAGGAGGGGAGATTAATTTAGCCAATCCCGTTACATGAGGTAACTCATCACTATCAGAAAATATCGTCAGCGATGTTTCCTGCTTGTCCCCTTCAATATGTATTTTCAGCACGTTTTCTTCTGCTGGTTTAACCTGAAATGCTGATAAAAACTGCACTTCGGATAACTCCACAACGCCCTGTGCAAGCATACTCGCCTGAGAGTGTGAAAAACTTGCACGCATCAGTTCGATGAAACCTGTTCCTGGAATCAAAGCGGCATCATTTTTAGTTACGTGCTCTGATAACAACCAATGTTTATCTCTGTTAAAACTAGTGATATACATTTTATCGGTAGGCGATTTTTCAACAACGCCATCAAGCACCGGATGTGCGACGGCTACCAAATTAGATAATGATATATCAGACTGGTTATCCGAGCCCGTTAGTTCTCTCACCACATCCACCGTCATTCCCACTTCGGCCCAGGCATTCCAATTGAAAACGCGGGTCATGCCACTGGCACGTTCCGTGCGTTCATGAGCGAAAGCATCCAAAAAGGCATTTGCGGCGGTATAGTCTATTTGACCAGGTAATCCCAAATACGAAGCAACTGAAGAAAACAACACGAAAAAATCTAGTTCATCGGCTTTAAATAACGCATCCAGCACCAAAGCACCTTCTGCTTTACCTCTTAAAACCGCTTCCGCGGACTCTGCACTTTTTAATAGAGCCAACTGATCATCCATCACACCCGCCGCATGGATCACCCCATCGATCTTGCCAAACTGTTGTTTAAGACCTGTGACCAAAGTCGTCATCGCTGCAAGATCTGCCACATCTACAGCAGCGGTAATAACCTTCACCCCTAAAGCTTCAATTTCTTGTAAAGCTTTAATTTTTTGCCGAAGGCCGCGATTATTATGCGTCTCTGATTTTAATGATTCATGCCAGATGTTTTTATCCGGCAAGGCAGAGCGGCCCAGTAGCACCAAGTTCTTGGCACCACGTTTAGCCAAGTGCTTGGCTATGCTTAAACCAATGCCACCAAGCCCACCTGTTATAAGTACATTAGCCCCTTCTTTAAGCCAGCCCGTATCGATACTCTGTTCATCTATCACCGCTGGACTTACCGTTCGCAACCAACGATCCCTGCCACGTAAAGCAATAATCCGATCATGTTTATCGTCATCAGGCCCGGCATTTAATTCCGCCAAAACCTGCTTCACAAGCTGCTCATTCACTTTAGAATACGCTGATAGATCAATAGAGCGTGTATTGATATGAGCATATTCATGGGCAATAACTAAGGTCGGACCAAGCAATAGTGCTTTCTCTGGACAACTGCTCGCGCCACCAAAAGCATGTAGAGCACTGGATACCACACTTAAGGTAAGTGGATCCTCGAGTTCGCCCAATACTTTTGATAAATTAAATAAGGCCCAGAAATTGTCGCCTTGCTGATTTTGATACCGCTCAAGGGCCGGAAGTGCGTTGGATGCCGAATCGTAAGGCCATAAATAAACAAGCTGAGTAGGCCCATTTCCAGAATCAAACAGCTCAGCCATTAAAGCTTCAAAGTCTTCGATCTTAGTCGGATTAAGGGTATAAGTATTAGACCCAGTAGCCTTGAAAACAGAGCCTTTACGAACACGAATAATAGACTTCATCGACTGCGCTTCTATTTGACGCACGAGGGCCTCACCTAAACCACTATCATCCTCGAAAATAAGCCAACTCTGATCTAACTCTGCTTTACGTTTCGCAGGCCCACTTTGTTGCCAGCTTAAGTGGCCATACCAGTCATCAATTGAGGCACGTTTCTTAAGCGGTGCATTATCGTTTACTTCTAGCTTTGCAGCTGTCTTTCCGGGTTCAATCCAGTAAGACTTTCGTTCAAAAGGATAAGTCGGTAATGGTACGCGTTGGCGGAATTCATCACCCCGGTAAACTGTCCAATCGATTTTCGCTCCATTCGCCCAAATTTTGCCCAATGTTCGCAATGCAAACTCAGTATCGGATTCCGCTTCGTTAGGATGACGCATAGAGTTAAAGGTTGCATTAACCGATGCGCCATTTGCTCTCGCCAGATTAGTCAAGGTGCGACCCGGACCAATTTCCACCAACACACGAGAGTCATCGGCGAGAACCGCTTCAATATTATCAGCAAAACGAACCGTGCTTCTTAGATGATCAACCCAGTAATTAGGGTCCATCGCCTGCTCATCAGTAATCCAGGTGCCTGTTAAATTCGAAGTAAAAGGAATCTTAGGCGCCGATAGTTTAATTGACTTCAGATAGCTTCGAAAATCTTCAAGTACCCCATCCAGCATACGCGAATGCGCTGCCACATTAATACGAACGATAGAGCAGTCGACTTCAGCCTCTTGCAGTTTTTCTTGCAAGATATCAAGTTCAGCTTTAGCGCCTGTTGCGACACATAAATCTGGAGAGTTTACGGCCGCTACATCCAAGCTATCCGACATATATTTTTTGGCATCTTCGAGCGCTAAAGATATGCTCAGCATACCGCCCTCTGGTGCTTTCTCGAAGACCTGGCCACGGATATGAACCAAGTTCATCGCATCATACAAGGACATCACCCCTGCTAGGCAAGCAGCGGTATTTTCACCCATTGAATGCCCAATCATCGCTACGGGTTTAGCGCCCCAGGCTTCAAGCTGCTTAGCCAAGGCATATTCACAGGCAAATAAAGATGTTAGCGTCAAGGTGGGCGTCTGTAATGTGAGTGTCGCCTCTTGCTGTTGTGCTTGCGGCGAAAAAACCAGCGCTTTAACCTTGGCTCCAATCGTAGGCTCTAAACAGTCAATGCAGTCATCGAACACTTTGCGATAAACCGATTCTGTCTCATAAAGCTCCTGCCCCATGCCTGAATACTGCGCCCCACCACCTGGCAACATAAACACCAGAGAAGGCTCACTATCGGTACATTTTTCTGACACGCGGCGCTTGCTCTCCGGCGCATCTAATTCAGCGATCAAATCATTGGTATCACGGCAAGCAATCACACTGCGATGCTTATAATCCCGTCTTCCTACTTGTAAAGTATAAGCGACATCAGCCAAATCAAGTTCAGGCTCTGCCTTGAGGGCTTCCGACAAATTCCTAGCAGCTAAAACCAGAGCACTTTCAGTTTTAGCTGAAAGCGTAATTAATTGCTGGTTATGCTGAGTTGGGTCACCGCCTTCAACTTCGGGTGCTTCTTCGATAATGACATGAGCATTGGTTCCTCCTGCGCCTAAGGCTGTTACACCAGCAACCAATGGCCCCTCTACATCCCAGTCATGAAGTCGGTCATTGATTAAAAACGGACTATCCTTCATATCCAACTGTTTATTGGGTGACTCAAAATTCAGACTGGCAGGAATTTGCTTGTTTTGCAGTGCCAGTACCACCTTGATAATCGATGCTGCTCCCGCCGCTTCGCCCAAGTGCCCGATATTGGATTTGACAGAACCAATCCGGCAATAGTTTCGTTTATCGGTCTCTTTACGATAGACCTGATTTAACGCTTCGAACTCAATCGGATCCCCTACAGGGGTCCCGGTACCATGAGTTTCAATATAGGACACCTCACTTGCCTGAGTATCACTGATCACCAAAGCTTCAGCCACTGCACTCGCTTGACCTTCAACCCCTGGTGCTAAAAAGCCAACCTTTTGAGCGCCATCGTTATTGATTGCTGTACCACGTACCACACCATAAATAGTATCGCCATCATCGACGGCATCAGCGAGTCGTCTCAAAACAACAGCGCCCGCACCACTACCAAACACCGTGCCCGCTGACTTCGCATCAAAAGGCCGGCAATGCCCATCTGGAGAGAGTATTTCGCCATCACGATAAATATAGCCCCGATTCTGAGGCAGTAACACCGTTGAGCCACCAGCAATAGCCATATCACATTCGCCACTCAATAAGCTCTGAGCAGCCATATGTACCGACACTAAAGCAGAGGAACAGGCTGTTTGAACATTAATACTAGGGCCGCGGAGATCCAGTTCATACGACAAGCGAGTCGCCAGAAAATTCATATCGTTACCGGTATGACGAACCAAAAATTCACCCATATCCTCAATAAGCTGAGGGTTAGTCCGTAAGTTATCCATCCAATACAAACTGGCACCGGAACCTGCAAAAACACCGACAGTTCCTTCGCTATCGTAACCAGTATGACCGGCATGCTCTAAGGATTCATAAGCAACTTCTAGAAACAATCGATGTGCGGGATCGGTTACCGCTGCATCCTGAGGGCTAAAGCCCCAGAAACTTGCATCAAATCGATCAAAATTTTCAAGGTGCGGTTGGGCTCGCACATAGTTTGGGTTTGCCAAATTTTCAGCCGATTCTCCCGCAGCAAGCAACTCTTCATCAGTATAAAAACGAACAGATTCAACACCATTCTTCAAGTTATCCCAATACTCCGAAATATTTAAGGCTCCCGGTAAGTGGCATGCCATACCGACTATCGCAATCGCCGATTCATCAAAGTCTTGCTGCTCTTTATCATCCATTATTCTGTCCTGCATACTTATTTTTGTTACTTCTAAACCATCTAAGTTGGTCTAGCTGCGCTATCACTATAAAAGCTTAACGTCGTCTCACCACACGTTTACGTCTTGCCCCAAGTGCCGCTTTTCGTTTCTCTGCTCGATCAGTACCTTTGCTTGCGCCTTCTGCTACATCACTGTCAGCACTCAGATGTTCAGCCAAGCTAGAAATAGTTGAAAAACGATACATCGCCACTAATGATACATGTTTATCCAACTGCTGATTTAGACGATTATTTGCTTGCGCGATAAGTAATGAGTTAACCCCCAGACTAAAGAAGTTATCCTTGGTACCAATTTTTTCCAAATTAAGCATTTCACAAAATACTGCTGCAATCTTCTGCTCGATATCACTCTCAGGTGCAACAAACACTTCCTCTGTTTCTCTCTGACGTTTTTCAGGCAGCGGTAGAGCATGTCGATTGATTTTACCATTGGGTGTTAATGGCATGTGCGGGAGGAAAATAAAGTGATCGGGAACCATGAATTCAGGCAATTTATCGCGTAAAGCTATTTTAATAGCATCGGTCAACTCATGATCACTCGAGTGCTGCTTAGGCTCTTCACAAAAGAAATTTAATGCCTGCCCCTCATGTTTGCACTTAAGGCTTAAGCTGTTTACTTGCCCCTGATAGAAATATGCATCAAAACAATCTTTATGCCCTGAAGCAGACCAATTCAGTTCTATTTGATAAGCAGGATCTAACTGATAAACGTCTTCAGGGTCGAGCCCTGCTGTACTTTGTGTAAGTTGTTTCTCAACGGCGTTATGCACATCGGAAACTAAAGCAAAATCGCCGTTCTGTAATATATGTTGAGACTGTATATCCTTTACTAGCCGCGCATTAGGAATATCCCTAATTACAAGTGACCGTTTTCCCTCTAAAGCTTGCTGCACAGTTTCTAAACTACCGGGATAAGCTATCCCTTTAAAATCCTCCTCATTTAACACCTTATTCGGTTCCTTTTGGCTCAATATTACATCATAGCGATACCCAGACATTTCATTGACATAATGGCCCCGTTTCAATTGCACATTAACGTGAGACAAACGGCTAATTTTCTTCGGTAAATTACCAAAAAAGTCTGTATGTATTAATAATTCGCCATCATTTTCTACGTGTTCCGCGACACGATCCTTTAGCTCTGGCAAGGTCAGGCTGGCAGGCGCCTTAGCCAGCTCAATAGCCGTATGAAAAGTCCCTTTAAGGGATGAGTAACGCACATCCCCAACGAATATATGACCATCCCCAGTCAATAAGGCCGCGGCATTACTCAACACCTGAACTAGATACTCGCTAGATGGAAAATACTGCACAACTGAATTAACTATAACCAAGTCAAATGCTGCTTGCTCACCAAGTTCAAGCGCGTCAGCGGCACTCTGAACAAGTGACACATTATTCATGCCCATTTTTTTAGTCTGCTGATCAATCAATTCTAATGCTGACTGCGAAAAATCCACCCCTGTGTATGCCTCACATTCCGGCGCAACCCGATACAAGATCATCCCGGTGCCACAACCAATCTCCAATACTCGTTTTGGCTTCAATGACAAAATTCGCTCGACCGTGGCATCAAGCCATTCTTTCATGTGCGCTTGCTCATGCTGATGCCCGGTAAAGCTGTTTAGCCAACCCGATGTATTAAAAGTCGGATCATCAATATGGGCACTCCTCTGCCCTCCATTTTCATCCGCGACATTCCCCCTATAGGCTTCATCCCATAGCGTCTGCCAATGCCCAGTTTCTTGATTCTTACTCTGCGGGTTAGGTACCACATAGGCTAATAAGCTCTGTGCCCCCTCATCCGATATCGGCGCAGTAATCAAAGACTCTTTTACCAAAGAATGAGCCGTGATCAAGGCTTCAATTTCACCTAACTCTATACGATAACCACGTAGTTTCACCTGATGATCCAAACGGCCTAAAAACTCAATATCACCATTCGGCTTATATTTAACCAAATCTCCGGTACGATAAATTTTACTGTCATTACCAACGTATTCGCCAAAGGGATTCTCAATAAAACGTTCATTGCTGAGGTCATCTCGATTCAAATAACCACGTACAACCCCCTTTCCGCCGATCAGCAGTTCTCCCGGTACGCCAACTGGAACCGGTTGTTGTTCGCTATCGAGCACATATAACTGCGTATTCGAGATAGGCCGACCAATACTGACGTCTTTCCTATCGGCAGAAACCAGGCCAGATGTTGACCAGATAGTGGTTTCAGTCGGACCATAGACATTGATAAGCTCGCCTTTTGTGTTTTTAGCTAAGGTCTCAGCCAAGTCATCAGGTAATGCCTCACCACCCAATAAGAATTTATCCAATTGTCCTAAAGCAGATAAGGTCTCGGGGTCTGAGGCCAAGATTCGCGCCATAGAAGGCGTACACTGAAAATGTGTCACGGCGTGTTTGCTAATTTGTTTCGCCGTGGAATAGTCTTCATGCTGTTCACTGGAAGCGCTTGGATTAGCCAACTCTCTGAGTTGATTAAGATGGGTTAAGTTTTCTAACACCACATCATCATCAACACCAAAGTCTACCAAACAGGCTATTTCATCTATACCTGCTTGTTTCAGTTTATCGATCAAAGCAATACAACTAGCAGGGGTGCCAAAAATACCTGCCGTTTCAAAGTAACGTTCAAAGGCATGATCTATCAGTGCATCCATATCTTCGCTAGTGAAAGTGGACGGGTCAAATGACTGATCTTGAGAAGCTGATTTGGACGGCTGACTAAATGCAGGAAAAGCCCAAGGCGCAATTTTAACAAGATCAAAAGACGTTTTTAAATAATTACAGAATGGCTCACGTACGATCTCTTTGACTTCATCAACATCCTGGCCAACAAAAGTGTGCACCATTACACTAACATTGCCCTCTCCAACATGACCCTTGGCTTTTCGACCTTCGCGATAAGCGCTAATTTTCTGGGTAAGATCCTCTATTGATTGGCCCAACAAATTGGTCAAAACATTATACCCCCCTTCACCAGCTTGGCGGAAGGTTTCGACATTACCCGCCGTCGTAATCCAGATAGGGGGTTCATCCTGTACAGGCGCAGGATATATTTTTGCTTCGAAGGGTTTGTTTTCACCATTCATCACGCTAATGGTATCACCGCGCCATAATTTCTTAATGGTATCGATACCTTCAAACATAAGCTGTTTACGGTTTTCAAAGTTCTCTGGCATCAGAGCAAAATCATTGGCATGCCACCCGGAAGCAAAAGAAAAGCCAACGCGTCCATTTGATAAGTTATCAACAACCGACCACTCTTCGACGATGCGTATTGGGTTATGCAAGGGCAATACAATACTACCTGCTCGAATCGCAATATTTTTAGTGACCGCTGCTATGGCTGCGCTGGTCACAGAGGGATTGGGATACAAACCACCAAATAAATGAAAGTGACGCTCTGGCGTCCAAATCGAAGAAAAATTATTATTATCGGCAAATTTAGCCCCTTCCAGCAGAAGCTTGTAACGGTCGCCTTTGCTGCTCGGCCCTGCATCACTTGAAAAGTAAAACAAGCCAACATCCATTTTACGGTTTACTTGTGACACAGCAGCCTGAGCAAGATTAATAGTTCTGGCCTCTTCTTCTTGCACAATTACTTTAAAACCTCTGGCCAATGACCAGAATATCTCCAGCACTGAAATATCAAACGAGATACTGGTAACGGCTAACCAGACACCTGGGTCACCCTGATAGTTTAAGGTATCATCCATCCCTGCCATAAAGTTAACCACATTTCGATGCTCAACCATCACGCCTTTTGGTTTGCCCGTTGAGCCTGAGGTATAAATCACATACGCCAAATGCTCCGGCTTTACATCACTTTTGCAATTAAGCGATTCAGGCACTAATGAACCTAGTATTTGGTCAACACAGACCATCGATGACTGATACTCTGAAGGCAACTCACCCGCTAGTTTGCTGTGAGTGAGCAAAATATCCGCTTTGGCATCACCAATCATGAGCGCTATTCTGTCTCGTGGATAAGCAGGGTCTAGCGGCACATACGCTGCCCCGGCTTTATGCACAGCCACTAAGGCAATGACCATTTCAATCGATCGGTCAATAAATATGCCGACTAACTTATCAGGCGTCGCACCCAAACTTTGTAATTTCAGCGCTAGTGCATTGGCCTGTTCATTTAATTGACGGTAGCTTATTTGCTCCCCACGAAATGCCAGCGCGATTGCGTCGGGGCTCTTAGCCACTTGCGCCTCGATAAGCTGATGCATACAGACGTTTTCTGGAATAACTTTTTGGGTATTATTCCAGTCGATCAATAAGGTTTGTCGCTCAGATTCACTTAATAAATAGATCTTGGATAAAGGCGTATCAAGTTGTGCGATGACATAACCAAGAAAGGCTGTGAATTTAGCCGCAATTTCAGTCACACGAACGTTGTTTAAAGAGGTACGATTAAAACTCCAATGACCCTGAGCCGTGTCTTTTTCCAAAGACAGCAACAACGTATCAGCACTAACCTCACGGCCCATCAACAAACTATCGACGCATTCTATGGCAACTGGGAGCGAAATCACCTTCAAGTTTTGTGTACGACTCAGCAGATCACGGGCATAACTTCCTTTCGAAGAAAGTATCTTGAGGTCCGACGCAATTTGCTCAACCAACTCATTAATTGGCTGCTGAACATCTATGTTTAAAGAAAAAGGTAGGCGGCTTGCGAACAAGGCCCTAACGTCTAAAGGAATGTCAGACAAGTTGGCTCCCCAGCCAATATCTACGGCATCAGTATCTGCCATTCGACGCAAAAAGCATGCATATAAACTGGTAATCAACTCGGTCAATGTCAGCCCAGGGAAAGCTGATTTAAGTGACTGCTGAATAGCTTCGGGCAAAGTAAACGGCACATTGGCTGCATTCGTCGGTGTATCTGAGGTAATGGGCGTTGCACCATGCCCGGCAAAAGTAAATGGTTCAACATCATAGAGTTTGGATAACCAATACTTTTCCACTTTCCCTAATTGTTGACAGACCTCATCAAGTCGCTTGAGAAGCTCATCATCTAATAGAGTAAGTTGCGTACCTTTTTCCAAACCAGGTACTTCATTTATGTTAAGGCGTTCGCCTTCAAGGGTACTCAGCGCACTTATCTTAACGGCATTGTCACCCGCAGCCACGATAAAACCATCTTTTTCTAGTGACTGGACGTCCCCAGGCCGTTGCCCCCCCTCTGCTTTCGCTAACGAAACATCACCGTGAAGCAAGTAGAATTGGCCCGCTAAATAAATCTTAGCGGCGCTCAACGGGTTGTCATCCTTCTGATAATCTAGCCCACGAGTCAAGGCTATAATTTGTTGTGCAGACTGCCGCCAATCAATCAGTGCAGCATTAACCGGTTTTTGTGAAGCAAAATACACAGAACGATCTGTTATATCTTGGGATATTCGCTTCAACTGCCCAGTATTAAGCTCGTTGTGCAATTGTTTAAAGCTATCCAAACCTTGCTGGTAACACTTAACACTTAAAGAAAATGCAGTTTCATCGGGTTCAATCGGAAAAGTCGATTGAACTAGAATATCACCTGCGTCAAATGTTGCGCTCATTTCGTGCCAAGTCACCCCAAACTGGCTCTCCTGGTTTTGTATTGCCCATGAGGTAACATGCAAACCCGCATATTTTGGAAGTGGTGCATCATGAAAGTTAATAGAAGAAATTTTGGGCTGAGAGAGTATCGCTTCAGGTGTTTGAACAGGGTTAATAATGCTGAATAGGTGGTCGAAGGACCACTGCTCAAGAAATGTAAGCTGATCATCTTGAGTGCTTATGTGCGCAATAGACTGACTGTCAGCCCAGAAAGCGACATCGGCATTGTCAGTAATCATCCCTCGTATTACATGCCCTTGTGCTAGCAAATACTCCGCACACTCAATGGTTAACTTCCCTTGCCCAATAATACAACAATCAAAACATCTTCCTGAATTCATGATTTGCCTCTCTCCAAAAAAACTTTAATATAGCTTTAGATGATACTTAATATTGTTTTACGTTATTCTACATTAACTAAAAAAAGTAATAGCACTTGCAAGTGCCCACTACAATAAAATAATGCGATATCGTATGAAAATAGAACGAATAAACTTCAACAGACGTACATTATTCAAAGCCGCTGGAATAACAGCCACATCAGGGCTGCTCTATTCTATTACAGCCTGTAGCCAAGAGAATGCAAGTATATCTCAGCTTAACGATATCCAGCTCTATTTAAACATCGACGAAACACACCTTCGCTTCCTTTTGCCACGCGCAGAAATGGGTCAGGATCTAGCGACTAGTTTTGCTATGATAATCGCCGAAGAAATGCACCTCCCTTTACATCTCATCAAAGTCGATTTTGCAGATGCTGACTCGAATTTGGGAAGGCAGATGACGGTAGGTAGTGCTTCAATTAGAAACTGGTGGCAAAGACTACGCTATATTGGCGCCAATTTCCGTGAATGTGCTTTGAAATATGCCGTAGAGAAATACTCCCTCGCACACCAGGATTGTTATTTCAAAGACGGGTTTCTCTTAGTACGCAATAATAAGCTCAAGATTCAGTATTTAGCGCTTTTAAGGGAGACGCCACTCACCACGGATATCAAACCATCGCTAACCCAGCAAAAAGATTACCAATTAATTGGCCACACCATTTCGAGCAATAGCGCTAAGAATAAGGCTACGGGTGCTTTCAAGTTTTTAGGTGACTACGATATCACCGACTTAAATGTGACAGACGATAGCTTCCCGCCGATGCTAAACGCCGTCACTATCGCCTATAAGAGCCACTGGCCCAAACCAAACCAAATAAAACTTAAGCAATGGCAGCAACAATTTAAATTGGATCACGTCATAGAGCTTAAACAACACTTTTCTGGCTTCGATTATAGATTAGTTCTAATCAGCCAAAGAACCTGGCCTCTACTCAAATGTAAACAAATAGTCAGCCAAGACTTAAAACAAACGCTCGAAAGCCCAAAATTTATTAGACCACCATCGCGAGAGTTTGAACGCCTAGATAAGCAAACGGAAATCAAGCTTAATAAAGATTATCTTGAGTGCAGCTTTTATACTCCTGAAATCGCACACGCCCCTATGGAAACACAAACAGCCATTGCCTTATTTCACAAAGAACAAAGCCTTGAAATATGGGCACCGACTCAGGCCCCCCAACGCGCCCGCCGAAGTGTTGCTAATAAACTAGGCCTAAAAGAGGATGACATTAGCTTACATACCAGCGTACTTGGAGGCAGCTTTGGCCGTAAACGTTATGATGATTTTATTATCGAAGCAGCGCTGATTTCACAAGCCATGTTCGAAAAAGGTCACAGCATTCCAATTAAACTGTTATGGACTCGCGAGGACGACCTTGGCCGGGAACACTATCGCCCAGCCACATTTCAATCACTGCGTTGGTCAAGTAAAGAAAATACAAAAATCCAGCATCGTTTAATAGAGAGTCATGGCCCAAGTTTAGCACCACAGAGCTCAGAACATAATTTTTTTTCTCACCTAGACTGGGAAATTCAAACGCTAAAATCCTCGTTACCCGGAGAACATATCACTGGCATCTGGCGTTCAGTCCATCATGGCTATCTGGCTTTTTCTATTTGCAGTTTCATAGACGAACTTAGCTATTTTCATGCCCAGGACCCTATAGATTATTCCCGTCAGCATGTTGCATCGCTTGGTATCCGACAACAACTCAAAGTCAGCTTCGACCCCAGTACACGCTACCAGCCAGAACGTTTAATAAACACCATTAACACAGTAGAACAACTATCCGGCTGGCCCAGAAATACACAAGCAAACTCCGCACTTGGTTTTGCGTCTTATTACTGCTTTGACTCTTACATATCGATAGTAGTCAAAATATCTCTCGAAAAAGAGCGTATAAAAGTTGAGCATATTTGGGCGAGTGTCGACTGTGGCCTCGCCATTCATCCTGATGGCTTAAAGGCTCAAATTGAAGGTGGACTACTATTTGGTTTATCAGCCTGTTTATATGGCCAAATGCCTGACGAGCCCGAGCTGTTAACCGTGAACTTTGACCGCTACCAAGTCACTAGAATGAGCGACACTCCGGAGATAGAAGTAAATATTCAAAAAAACAACTTTAACCCTTCCGGTGCAGGAGAATTAGGCGTACCAACCATTGCACCAGCCATAGCAAATGCCTATCGAAAACTAACTGGTAACCGGTTATTATCTATGCCCTTTCTGAAAAATGGTCACATGAACAATGACTCATTTTTAGAACTAAAAAAAGATAATAAATAAGACCCCAAACCAGACCATTTCACCAACACAAAACATAAACAATGGACAAAGTTATTAACAGTTTTTATTGCGCCTAGATACTACTGTTGCACCTGCCTATTTAAATAGAATAGGCTATGGAGTGCGCAAACTTCTATCCAACCCTCCGAATTTACGTCGTCATAAAGTAATTCCTAAGCGTTCCAACCTCAATAAAATCTATAAACTCTCTACTTCGTCAAAGACTAAACAACACTAAGCTCATATAATGGTCCTTTCTAATACGCAATTATTCGCAGGACGGAATATGAACCCACTTTTTTTTGGACCTACAAACTATCCACTTTATGGCGTATTTCACCCTGCTACCGGCTCGATTCAAAAAAAAGAAGGCGTATTGCTTTGCCCACCATTTGGTCAGGAGTATATGCGCTCACATAGGGCCTTCCGGCAACTAGCGCTATTATTAAGTAAAAAAGGTTATGCCGTCATGCGCTTTGACTATCGAGGCACAGGTGACTCATCAGGCGATATCGAAGAAGTTAATATTGATGAATGGCTTGATAATATCAAAACAGCAACTGAAGAATTAAAAGAAACAGCTTTCGTCGAAAAAATTCACGTGGTCGGCCTAAGACTCGGTGCAATTTTAGCTAGCTCAGCAAGTTGTAATATCGAGATTAATAAACTGGTATTATGGGACTCTCTAAGTTCTGGCCTTGCTTATGACGAAGAGCTCCAAGTTGAAATGAAAAAAGAGGGCGATGATGCAGCATTCAATCATATTGATGCTAATGGCACGCTGCACTTTAACGGCTTCCCCTTAGTTAAGTCAGTCAGGGATGATTTACAAAAGTTAGACCTTTTAAACACGCCACCAAAAGCAGAAAAAATTTTTCAAGTGGTATCTAAAGAAACTAACTGCTCTAGAGCTATTGATCAGGCTTGGTCATCAAAGCCAAATTACACCTATGCGCACGCACCCGCGCCAGGAAATTGGAACTACGTTGATGATTTTGGGGGCATACTACTGCCACAGCCCGTTATTCAAAGCATCGTAAACTGGATCGACAATTCGTAGGCACCACATGAGAGAAATTACTTTAAAAATAGGACGCCCCACCCCCCTAACCGCAATTGCGACAGAACCTAAAGGCTTTGATCCGAGCAAATCTGCGGTACTGATTCTAAACTCTGGGGTTATGCACCACATTGGTACTTGTCGTATATCTGTTCGTATAGCTCGAGAATTGGCGAAGTCAGGCTTTTTGGCACTGCGATTCGATTTTTCAGGGATAGGTGATAGCGAACCTCGCCGAGGAACTGCCTCTTTTGCTGAGAGTTCAAGTGCTGAGATCTCTGAAGTCATGAATTACCTTGAACAAAAAAAAGGAATCAAGAAATTCATAGTTTACGGCCTATGCTCTGGCGCCGATGCGTCGTATGAAATAGCAAAAAAAGACCCACGTATAATCGGCATGATACAGATCGATGCATACTGCTATTCCAACTGGCAAAGTAAACTTATTCACTTCGCCCCACGCATGCTTAAGTTCGACGTATGGCTTCGCTTTATCAAGCGCATATTAGGCACACCACAACCAGCGAGGGATGAAGAACAAATAGATGCAGAGAATATAGAAATGCCAAGTTATATTCGCGAGTTCCCCCCTCGAGAAGAGATTTCCAAGGGATTACAAGACATTATCAACAACAATATTCATATTTATAATATATTTACGGGAGGCATGATGGAGACGTTCAACCACAGTACACAATATGTAGAGAGCTTTTCCGATGTCGATTTTAAAGACCTGCTAAAGGTCGACTTCTATAAAACACTCGACCATATTATTACTAGCCCAGAATACCAACAAAAAATCCCCTTTGATATTTGCCAATGGGTAAAAATGGTCAGTGACAAACAATCACACACTTAGCGTCTTGTTGCCAACATTTCATACCCTCAATGGTTTAAACTCTGAGCAGAATTGCACGTATTTAAGGCTTTAATACTATTTTTGTAGTTGTGGGTTTATAAAGTGACCCCAACATTGCACATTACGTGAAATTTTGATGGGAACGATGCTACGAGCTATTTTCGACGCTGATAGTCGATGCTTCCAAAAACCTCATGAGGTATTTTTATGGTTATTGTAAGAAAACAGCACTTGATAATACAGTAGTCTTCTATGTCGATAAATTGGACATTAACTTTTCTGACTCTACCAGAAACTTTATGTTTTTTAAATTTGTGGCTATGATATATGTATATTTGAAAAATACCGAGTCATAGCTGGAGCCATTCACGGCGAGACATAACTGGAGTAAAGGTAAATAAGGTCTTTCTCTCCAAAAAGGATGTAGTTTTGTATTATTTAGATCAGCTCAGAAAAAATTTTGACAACTTAGCGACATCTATTGCAATACAAGACGAACAAAACACTCTCACTTATAGAGAGCTCGGGCTACTATCGTCCCATATCAACTGTTTGCTTAACAATAAGGGCACCAAGCCAGGCGACTACATAGGCCTATATGTCGAATCTCGACCTCTTGCCATTGCCAGTATGATCGCTATATTACAACGAGGCTGTGGTTACATTCCGCTTGACCCCATTTACCCTGATGACCGGCTGAGCTATATGCTTCACAATGCCAATGCACCGTTTTTACTTACCGATACTATCTGCTCTTTCGCACCCGAAAGCACGACGACTATTGATATTTCCACTTGCCTGAAGTCATTCAAGAAACAAAGAACTGAACCCTCAACAACAACTACAATTACTGCCGAATCACCGGCTTATTTAATCTATACTTCGGGGTCAACCGGACAACCAAAAGGCGTAATGATGCCTCAAGGAGTCTTGAATACACTCATTAAATGGCAAAATAAAGGTCATACCAAACACCGTTGCCAGAGAACACTACAGTTTTCATCTTTAAGTTTTGATGTCTCTGTTCAGGAAATTTTCTCAACCCTTTCTCAGGGCGGCACCCTATTCACCTTAACCCCCCAGATAAAGCAAGATTTCAAATCACTGGCCGAGTATATTGAACAGCATGACATAGAGCGTATGTTTATGCCTTATGTTGCACTTCAGGGCTTGATGCAGTGGTTTGTTCGTTTGAATCTTACCCCCAAAGGACTTAAAGAAGTCATTACGGCCGGCGAACAACTAATCATCACCCAGGATATTCGCAGCATATTTAAGCGCTTGCCAGCAGCAACCCTGTCAAATCAATACGGGCCTTCCGAATCTCATGTAGTCAGCGAATATATACTTCAGGCTCCGGCAGACGAATGGCCCGAAATTCCAGCAATCGGCAAAGCGATAGAGAATGCCAAGCTATTCCTATTAAATGAACAGCAACAATTCGTTAAAAACGGTGAGGTCGGCGAACTCTATATTGGCGGCCCGGTACTTGCTTCTGGTTACATCAACAACGAAAGCGAAACTTCAAAACGTTTTCTCACTATTGAAATCAACGGCGAAAAGACACGAGTATATCGAACTGGCGACTTGGTATCAGAAGACAATAATGGCCAATTACATTATTCAGGCAGAGTCGACAGCCAGGTTAAAATAAGTGGTTATCGTATAGAGTTATCTGAAATTGAAGCCGCTATCCTCAAACAAAAAAATGTTACGGACGCTGCTGTTGGCGTTGCTGAAAGCAATGGCCAAAAACGACTAATCGCCTTTATTGTTTCTTCCCTGCAAGACATATCAAACATAAAAAACGCTTTAGAAAAAAATTTACCTGCCTATATGAGGCCAACACAATATGAATTCCTTGAGAAATTACTGATCACACCCTCAGGAAAAATTGATCGCAAGTCTATGCTCTCGCAATTGTCTATCCAAAATGAAAAATCAACCCAGACGGCGGGTTCTCTAACAGCACATCAAGAACAGCGGCCCAAGGCAATAAGTAAAGAACTGCTTCAGAGCCTAATTCGTGACTTACTAGACCTCAATACACTTAATCTCGATATCAGCCTCATTAATGCTGGCATGAGTTCCCTGCAAGCGAATCAGTTTTCAGGGATGTTATACGAGCAATATGCGCTAGACATCCCTGCCTACAAACTCTTTCAACATGCGACAATTCAAGATTTTCTGCTCGACACTCTCGAAAAGCAATCCACCACAAAAATAAGCGGCCGACAAAACAAAGACAATGAGCAGAGTCGAGACATCGCTATCATTGGCATGGCAGTCAATGTTCCGGGTGCGACAAACCTGCAGCAGTTCTGGTCAAATTTACAGGCGGGCACCGAAAGCCTTCATACTTTTTCAACCACTACAGCGGCCGGTGAAGTAAATACCCGCGGCATTATTTCCGAGCCGCTTGCTCTAGATGCCTCCTTCTTTGGTATATCGCCCGTTGAAGCCGAATTTATCGACCCGCAACAACGCATCATGTTAGAACTCGCCTGGCATGCTTTGGAAGATAGCGGCATACGGCCTGAAGACTTTCCTGGCCGAATCGGAGTGTTTTGTGGCACCGGCAACAATTCCTATTATTTAGAGAACGTTCTTAATAACCCTGAAAAGCTGGAGGACTATGGTGCACTGCAAGCCATGATCGCCAACGAAAAGGACTATACCGCTACCCGTATTGCCCACAAACTTAATTTGAATGGCCCAGCAGTGAATATTCAAACAGCTTGTTCTACCTCTCTGGTGGCAGTATGCCAAGCGGTTGAATCCTTACGTTCAGGAGAGTGTGAAATAGCCATTGCCGGGGGCGCGTCGCTGACGTTTCCTCAACAGCAACCTCATATCCCTGAAGACGGTAGTATCAAATCTCACGATGGCCACACCCGCCCCTTCGACATTAATGCTAACGGCACAGTTTTCAGTGATGGCGGAGGGGTAATTGTACTGAAGCGTTTTGACTATGCTCTTGAAGATAACGACCGAATCAGCGCTATAATTAAAGGCGTTGCCATCAATAATGATGGTGCAAAAAAAGGCAGTTTCTCGGCCCCAAGTGAAGAAGGCCAGAAGAATGTCATTCTTGCTGCCCAACAAGATGCTGGCATCACTTCAGATAAACTCGGTTATATAGAAGCCCATGGCACGGCAACACCTATCGGAGACCCTATCGAAGTTGCTGCTCTGAATGAAGCTTTTCAAGCCAACACAAGTAACATTGATAGCAACTGTTTTCTTGGTTCTGTCAAGAGTAATCTGGGGCATTTAACGGCTGCAGCGGGTGTTGTCGGCCTGATCAAATCGACTCTTGCAGTCGCTGAAGGGTTAATCCCCGCCAGTATAAACTTTACGGAAGCCAACCCTGACTTAAGACTGGAAAACTCACCATTTACCGTCAGCAATGTTGCCCATCAGTGGCCAAGTGAAGCTGAAGAGCGGTATGCGGGCATAAGCTCTTTTGGTATAGGCGGCACCAACGCCCATGTTATTATAAAAGGTCTTTCGAACCAGCAAGTTGCTAGTGAAGCGCAAAGCGATTTGCCTTTATGTCTAAGCGCCAAAACCCAAACAGCCCTTACTCAACAAATGTCACAGCTGCGAGATTATTTAAGCTCAACTGTGCAAGTGGATATTCCCCGACTTAAGCAGAGCTTCTGTTTTCATCGCCAACACTTCAAATATCGTGCGACCTTTTGGGGACACAGTAAAGACGAACTCCTTAAAGCTTTAGACAAAGAAACTTCCGCAGATAGAACAAGTTTTAAAGCCTCAAAAACATTGTTTATGTTTCCCGGCCAAGGTACACAAGTACTGGGTATGGGCCAGAACCTGTATCAACAGTCCGTACCATTTAAAGAACACCTTGATGAGTGCATCGACATTTGTGCAACGTCCTTTGATGTCGACCTAAAAAAGCTGCTGTTCACCGCCGACAAAACCTTGCACCTGACCCAGAATACCCAAATCGCCTTATTTTCTATGGGCTACGCGGTAGCAAGATCATTGCAAGACCTAGGTCTAAAACCTGAAGGTTTAATCGGTCATAGTATCGGCGAATTAGCGGCAGCCACCATTTCCGGAGTATTCGACTTACCCACAGCGATCAAAGTAGTACTAACCCGTGGGCGCGTCATGCAAAAGCAACAAGCTGGCAGCATGTTAGCGGTGAACTGTCCCTTTGAGGAAGTTGCCAATTTAATACACCACAATGTAGTTCTGTCTGCCTGCAATACCCCTAGCTCAATAACGCTATCGGGTGAAGACAAATACATCGAAGAAACAAAAACCAAGCTTGAACAAGCCAACATTCACTGCACTAAACTCAATACCTCACACGCCTTTCACTCGCCTATGATGATCGCCGCCGAGCAGGAGTTTATTGAAGCTTTAAGTGACATCGAATGCCGAGCAGCAAATATTCCGTTTATTTCCTGTGTCACCGGCGACTGGATTACCCCTGAACAAGCGAGTGATATCGGGTACTGGGCAAGTCAGATTGTAGCCCCAGTTCAGTTTAGTAAAGGTCTTGAGAAAGTCGCAGATTGGCCACAACTCTTAGTCATCGATTGCGGCCCTAAACGAGTTGCATCACACTTACTTGCCCAATGCCTTGTTGAAAAAGAGGATGTATTCATTACGACAGCCCTGCCCTCTCCAGCCATAGAGAGCGAAGCTCAGCAGTGGTTTAACTGTATTGGTAATATTTGGCAAGCGGGCACAGAACTAAACTGGAAAAAGCTTAGTTACCAGCCTCTGCAGGTATTAGGTTTTATACCCCTCTACCCCTTTGACCACAAACCTTATTATATTGAGCCTTCTCTTTCAGCCCAAAGGGCTTCAAGCATAGATTTCGCAACACCGAACCTAGCCAGTTTTAATGAGACGCTCGATATACCAACGATCAGCCAACAGTTAAACCAAGAATTTCTTGCCATATGCCAGGAAAATTCGTTTAAAATACCCGCAATAACACCTAACAACAGCGTAACAGCAGAAGGGTTACCAAACCCAAGACTTAACACGCCACCAAAGATAGATACCGCTACTATGACCAACAATGCTATCTCTCAGCTTACCCAGTTGTTTTCAGACACTTCTGGCATAGATTTATCCAATGCAAACCTCGATGCAACGTTCTTTGAACTGGGCTTAGATTCGTTGTTTCTAACCCAATTAGCCTTAAAACTTAAAAAGACCCTTAAAGCCAAGATCAGCTTTCGTCAGCTCATGAACGATTTTAATTCCTTTAACAAGCTGGCTCAGAAATTAGAGTCCGATGGAGCCTTTCAAGTGGCTAGCGAAGCTACTGTCGCAACCATAAATCCTGTCGTTGCTGCTATACCTGCCACTCCTACGATGAACACTAGCGCTGAACCCGCTGCCGCAGGTTCAGCTTTAAACGCCCTATTCTCGCAACAGTTGCAACTCGTCAATAGCCAAATCAGCCTGTTAAACCAGCTAAGTCAAGCAGCGCAACAACCGGTTTCCATCGCTACAGCAAACATTGAGCCAGCTAAAGTTACCCCCCCTACAATCGACACACCGGCGAAAAAACCCTTTGGTGCTGGGACCAGAATCAACGTTAAGCGCTCTAATGAATTAGATACTGCCCAACAACAAAATTTGAACAAGCTCACAAACAGTTATAACCATAAATTTGAAAAATCGAAAGCCTTCGCCCAAGCCAACCGCAAACAACTCGCTGACCCAAGAGTGGTTTCTGGGTTTCGAGATCAACTAAAAGAGCTGATTTTCCCCATCGTCGTCAACCGGTCTTCAGGCGCACACCTATGGGATATTGATGGCAATCAGCTCATTGATGTAACCTGTGGTTTTGGTTCAAACTTGTTTGGTAATGGCGCCAGCTTTATTCAATCGGCTATTGCTGAGCAACTTAGCATCGGCTATGAGATTGGCCCGCAAACACCGTTATCTGAAAAAGTTTCCCGTAAATTCTGCCAGCTAACTCAAGTCGAACGTGTGGCTTTTTGCAATACTGGGTCGGAAGCAGTTTTGGGCGCGATCCGCCTAGCGCGAACAGTTACCGGCAAAGAGCATGTGGTGATGTTCGAACACGACTACCATGGGATCAATGATGAAGTTATCGTCCACCGTGGTGCCAATGGCCTGTCTCTGCCTGCTGCGGCCGGCATACCTAATGACGCTATTGCCAACACCATGATACTCAATTACGATGACTTGGCCTCTCTCGACTACATCAAAGAAAACGCCGATAATATAGCAGCCGTCATGATTGAACCGGTACAAAGTCGCAACCCCGAACTGCAACCTAAAGCCTTCATTCAACAACTGCGTAGCCTGTGCGATCAGCACGATATTGCGCTGATTTTTGATGAGGTCATTACCGGTTTTCGTATTCATCCCCGTGGCGCCCAGGGCTACTTTGATGTCGAAGCTGACATCGCCACTTATGGCAAAATTATTGGTGGCGGCATGCCAATTGGCGTTATTGGAGGCAAAGCTAAGTACATGGATGCTTTAGATGGCGGACATTGGCAATATGGTGACGACTCGGCGCCCGAAGTCGGTGTTACCTACTTTGCTGGCACCTTTGTGCGCCACCCCTTAACCATGGCAGCAGCGAATGCGGTACTTGATAAATTAATAGCAGAACCAATGTTGCAAGAAGAACTAGGTAATAAAACCACGGCAATGATCGAACAAATGAACAACTATGCAAGCCAAGTTGGCGCCCCCATTAAAGCCGTTAATTGCAGTTCATTATTTCGCTTTAAAATCCCCCAGAACATTCCTTACGAAGAGCTTATTTTTACCCTGCTCAGAGAAAAAGGCATCCATATCTGGGATGCCAGGCCCTGTTTCCTCACCACAGCCCATAGTGATGAAGATATTTTAAAGCTTATTTCTGCCTTTAAGTCTTCCGTCGATGAAATGCTACAATTTGGGTTCTTCCCGGCCTCAGAGAGCCCTACACAGCCCTCTGCCAAGCAATTTGATGCCAGTAAGCCCCCTGTTTCTGGAGCTCGTCTAGGTAAAGACCCCTCTGGCAAACCCGCTTGGTTCATCAGCGACCCAGAAAAACCAGGTAAATATAGAATGATTGGGCAAGATTAATGAGTTCAGATACACAGGCTATTAAAACTACCTCCGTAGACTTTGACCCGTTTTCAGAGCAAGGCCCTGCTATTAGTAAGTCGGTTCCTGCGACCCAGGCACAGCTGGAAATATGGTCATCTATCATGATGGATGCCAAGGCATCCTGCGCGTTCAACGAGTCTTTTACGCTCAAGTTTGAGGGTGATTTGAACATTCTATTTTTGCAGTCCGCCCTACAACAGTTGACTGACCGCCATGATGCCTTGCGGGCAAGTTTTTCTGCTGATGGTTTATCACTAAATATTTACGATCAGCTCAATTTTGAATTGAAAATTAACACTGAAGAACAACTTAGTCTAAACACCATCTTAAATGATGAAGCACACCAGAACTTCGACCTAGTAAACGGCCCCTTGCTCAGAGCGCACTTGCTTAAGCAAAGCGAACAGTGTCATTTTCTGATTTTTACCGCTCATCACATTATTTGTGACGGTTGGTCTTTAGGCATTGTGATTGCTGATTTGTCCAAGATCTATTCCAGTTTACTTGATAATCAAACGGTTACACTGGATCCCGCATTTTCCTTTGTGGATTTTGCCCAACAAGAAAGTACCAAAGAGGATGAAAATTATTGGCTAAACAAGTTTTCAACCGATATTCCAGATTATGAGTTAAGCCCCGACAAAGAACGCCCCAAAAAAAGAACGTTTAACGCCCAACGGCTTGATGTCGATGTCGATGTCGAACTAATCAACAGCATTAAGAAACAAGCGGCGTCTATTGGTTGCAGCCTCAGCTCTTATACTATGGCGATTTACTTTATTGCACTAAGTCGTTGGTCAGGGGAAACTTCTCTGGTAGTTGGTATGCCGACAGCCAGTCAACCAGTTATCGCGCCGGATAGTTTAATTGGCCATTGTGTTAGCACCCTCCCCATAATCAGTCACATAAATTCTGAATTGTCTTTAGCCAATTTCATCACCCAGACCAGTAACAGTATACTCGATGCCTTTGAACACCAGAACTTCACCTATGGCGAGTTAATTCGTCAGTTACCTATCGCCAGAGACCCCTCACGAATCCCCTTGTTACCCGTGTTATTCAATCTGGATGTTGGCATTCAAGATGATCAGTTAAACTTTGGCGAGATGCAAACTCATTTCTACTCTAATCCACGCGCTTATGAAAACTTCGAACAGTTCATGAATGTCGCCGACTATGGCGAGCGCTTTACAATAGAATGCCAATACAACACCGACTTATTTGAAGAGGCTTCAATTAAGGCTCGAATCGACGAGTACATTTGGCTGTTAACACAAAGCTCCTACGGACTAGAACAAAAAATCAATAGCCTGGAACTAAGCCCTATTAATGACTACGAGACCTTATTGGCTAGAGGCCTCGGTCCGGTACACCAATGGTCAGCAGAATTCCCGGAAGCCTCGCCGTCGATCGCCCAGTTTATTTCTTATCGGGCCCAGCAGCAGCCTCAGGCCACCGCACTTATCTTCGAGCAGCAATCCCTTTCTTACCAGCAGCTAGACGCCTTAAGCTCTCAGTGGGCAAA
>Ga0209184_1000412_pt1 | contig 46810 bp, 46 predicted proteins | sample EN8Hudsemesocosm_2_FD_184627 | JGI IMG/M metagenome (GOLD analysis project Ga0209184, IMG submission 184627) | Methane-oxidizing microbial communities from mesocosms in the Hudson Canyon - EN8C Hudson Canyon (SPAdes) (version 2) | ecosystem: Environmental > Aquatic > Marine > Cold seeps | place... | reverse complement strand
ACCATCATCAGTCGATCGCGAGCAATATCAGCAAATACTTGAAAATAGCGTCAAGTTGGTGAATGAAAAGCCCGTGTCTACTTTTTCAATTGATGTTGATACCGCTTCATACGCAAATATTCGCCGCATACTAAATCAAGGCAATTTACCGCAATATGATGCAGTACGCGTTGAGGAATTAATTAACTATTTTTCTTATGATTACCGCCGAGTCTCAACTCACGCGGAGCAGCCATTCACTGTTTATACTGAAGTTGCACCGAGCCCCTTTAATGCTGATAAACACATAATACATATTGGCATTCAAGGAAAAACAATTGATAAAACACAAAGGCCGGCGGCAAATTTAGTTTTTCTCATTGATGTTTCAGGCTCGATGAATAATCCGAATAAATTAGGTTTATTGAAAAATTCGTTGAAAATGTTAGTTAAACAGTTAGGTGAACGTGACAGAGTTGCCATTGTTGTTTATGCAGGCGCGGCAGGTACAGTGCTTGAGCCAACCGCAGGGGATAATCGTCATGCCATCACTAATGCATTAGTAAGTTTATCTGCTGGCGGTTCAACCAATGGGGGGGCAGGTATTCAGGCTGCCTATAGTTTGGCAGAGCAGTCGTTTGTAAAAGGAGGGATTAACCGAGTTATTTTGGCAACAGATGGTGATTTTAATGTGGGTACTGTTAATCAACAAGCGCTGAAAAACCTAATTGAACAAAAGCGAAAGTCGGGCATTGCTTTAAGTGTGCTAGGTTTTGGTATGGGGAATTATAACGACGCTTTAATGCAACAGCTTGCTCAAAATGGAAACGGTAATGCTTATTATATTGATACGCTTAATGAAGCGCGTAAAGTGCTGGTTGAAGAATTATCAGCAACCTTAATGACCATTGCCAAAGATGTAAAAATTCAACTGGAATTTAATCCTAAGGTTATTAGCGAATATCGTTTAATCGGCTATGAAACAAGAGCGCTAAATCGTGAAGACTTTAATAATGATAAAGTTGATGCCGGTGAAATAGGTGCAGGGCATACAGTTACAGCACTTTATGAAGTAAGTTTTGTTAATGCTAAAAATAAGCTGATTGATGATTTGCGTTATCAAGATGCTAAACGAGAGCCCACAAAACAGCACATTAATAAAGATAAAGGTGGTGAACTTGCTTACTTACGCTTACGTTACAAGTTACCAGGGCAGGAAAACAGTCAATTAATTGAAACGCCAATTTTACTTGATTCAGTAAAAGCTAGTCTATCTGTCAGCAGCAATAATTTTAGGTTTTCAGCTGCGGTGGCTGGATTTGGTCAAATATTGCGTGGCGGCAAATATCTTACTACCATGACTATTGAACAAGTAATTAATTTAGCTCAAAAAGGCAGGGGTGTTGATAAATATGGTTATAGAGCTGAGTTTATTAACATGGTAAAGCTCAGTGATGCTTTGGCGTTGAATGATTTAACAGAGCAACCAAGCAAAAACTTAGTTATCACTAAATCAGACGCTAATTTATTAAAGGAGAGACGTTGATCTTAGATGAATTCAGCCAACAAGAAACCGATGAAGCGCTGATGCTTAGCTATGCCAGTGGCAATGCTGAAGCGTTTGAACAACTTTATCAAAGGCATAAACTTATTGTTTTTCGATTTTTTGTACGGCAAAATTTTACTAATAGTGTGGCTGAAGATCTGACACATGATACTTGGGTAAAGGTTATAAATGCTCGTCAAGGTTATGTAGTAACCGCAAAATTTACCACCTACTTATTTACGGTCGCCAGACGCTTAGCGATTGATTATCAGCAAAAGAAAAGCCACCTTTGTGAAGTATTAGCTGAAGATAATGAGGTAAAACCACAGACAATAGCGCAATCTAGCTCAGATAATGAACAGAATAAACAGGCGTTAAGTGTTGCTTTAAAACAACAAGTCGCTTTATTACCTTTTGAGCAGCGAGAAGTGTTTTTGTTAAAACAAGAAGCAGGATTTAGTATTGAAGATATTGCTAATATTACTCAGCAAAACAAAGAAAAGGTTAAAAGCCGCTGGCGTTATGCTTTGCAGAAAATGCGTAAGGGGTTAAGTTTTTATGTCAAATGAACAAGATAAAAACAAAGTAACAATTGATGATGAAAAATTCATTAATGAGCTTTATGCTGAGTTGAATAGCGAGTTAAAAAATTCTTCAGACGATAACTCGTTCAATGAGCAACCGAGTGAGTCACTTGATCAAAGCATACTAGCTGTTGCGCATAAAGCAGTTGGCTCTTGTCCAAAAGTGGTTGAAGAAAGCATTGACAAGTCACCGAGAGCCAAAAAATCACGCGCTTGGCATGTCCCGTTAAGTTTAGCCGCTTCAACCGTATTGGTGGTGTCACTGGTTGTTAATCAAGGAGAAAAATCAATTCTACCAAATGAACCGAGTATGTCTGAGCCTGTAGCCGCTCAAGCTGACATGCAATATGAGCGTGCAGTGAACACTAAAGGTCAGGCAACCTCGGAAATAAAAATCATGGCTCAAAGTAAAAAACGAGAACTTGCCAAACAAAGAACCCGCCAGGCTGAAAAAATGGGCAGTGCAGCTGCTCAACTTGCCAAGATAAAACCTGTCCAAGCAAAAGTAAAAACACAAATATATACAGAGTTACTTTCAGCAGAAGAAAACGTTATGGCTGATAGCATGTTAGCACAAGCTGAACATACTCAGCCCGCTATGAATGAAAGTGTTGCTAGCTTGAACGAGCAATTACCTGCTAGTAAACGTGCAGAGAATATAGTAATACCTTTGTTGTCATATCAGCAATATCTATTATTTAAAGAGCAAGATAATCAATGGTCTCTGCTTAAAGAAACCGAGGACTCTTATTTGATTAGTGTTTATATCAAAAGCCACGTTAATCAATATAAATTACTAAAAAAAGACTTTAATATTAATGGGTTGCTTAGTGATGTTGAAACGAAGTTTTTATTTGAGCAGATAACGTTATTAAACAAGAAATAATTTACTCAACTTATATGCCCAGCAAAGATATTAAGGTAGAATGCGCCTCGAGTTGACTAGACAATCGCTGCTTGCTGAATTTATTTAGTGAGGGGAGGAAAGTCCGGGCTCCAATGAGTAGGGTGCCAGGTAACGCCTGGGCGGCGCAAGCCGACGACAAGTGCAGCAGAGAGAAGACCGCCGATGGCTGGCAACAGCACAGGTAAGGCTGAAAGGGTGCGGTAAGAGCGCACCGGATTGCTGGTAACAGTAATTGCAGGGTAAACTCCACCCGGAGCAAGACCAAATAGGGTTTCATATGGCGTGGCTCGCGTTGAAACCGGGTAGGTTGCTTGAGCCTTAGAGCGATTTAAGGCCTAGACGAATGATTGTCACTTTTCTTCGGAAAAGATACAAAACCCGGCTTATGTGTCAACTCACCAATTTTAGTAACCGCTTGATTATCTAATAAATAGTCAAGCAGTTTGCTAAAATCCTTTCTTATCAATTCGTTAAAATCAAAAAATGCTATACGAACAGGTACTCACTCCAAAATTTCTATGCGGAATGTATTTAGGTTGAGGTTTATTACTAATAAATTTTTCTCGTAAATACTCTTAAAGAATAAAGGTTCAGTGACAGTAAGATAGAATATTATTATTTACTAACAACTAAACCGAAATGATATGGAGGCAGGTTTTTTATAGATACATTATCACTTTTAAATCCAGCCTCTTTTGCCCACTTTAAACATTGCTTGGCACTGGGACGGATAGATAATGGTGGTCCTCGAGGAGTATCAGCATCTACATTCCAATGAATAATGCCTAGTTTGCCGCCATTACGTAAATTTCGATAAGCTTCCATTAATAAGGAGACAGGATTTTCAACATGGAGAATATTAAATAACATCGCATAATCAACGCTTTCATCATCAAGGCCACTACCATCATTGATAAAGTCTCTTTGCTGAAAAATAATGTTGTTTACATGTTTTTGAAAGGCCTGTATTTGTGCCATGGCTAACATTGAATCATCAATATCTAATGCGACAACATTACCTGAAATTAGCTGTGCTGCCGCAGTTGCAAACGTACCATAGCCACAACCAAAATCAAGCACATCGCAACAATGAGCATTTAAGTCTAATTGTTGCAAAATAACGCTGGGATCAAAAAAACTTTCCCATAAATCTTGCTCAGGCATACCGCTTTCTCTTACTTTCAAAATATTTCCTTAGCTCATGTTTTGAACCAGTTAATCTAATTTTACTAGATAGTATTACTGCAAAAAATATTGACCTGATAGTCGAACAACCGCAGCACCACCAAAAGCAACTTGAATGTTTGAGTCATCAACTTGGCACGCAACTAATTTAATAATATTGGCTTGATCAACTATGCCATTTTGCTCAATTGTCATAGCACCTATTTGCCAGAGATTATTCTTTAATAAGTAGTGACCAAATGCTGCATTTCCAGCACCTGTGGCTGGATCTTCTAAATAACCAAATGTAGGTGTAAATACCCGAGTACGATAAGCATTACTTTTATCATATGTTTGTGCACTAAATAGGGTAATAATATCAACACCTATCGTTAGACAAAAATCATTGAGCGACGCTAAATTAGGTGATACTGACAAAATAGCGTCTAAGGTTTTGATTGGTAAAACCAAGGTTGTTAAACCCGCATCAACCACTTCAATAGGCTTGTTTTGATCGATTTGATGACTGTCAATATCAAGCAAACTAGCAATGTATTGAAGATCAAGTTCAATATCTCGAAAAACAGGTGCAGGTGAAGTAATAAAAACAGCTTCATCATTAAGTATTTTATTTTCAACACTTAGGGTGTTTTTAGTGGTGACAACAGTTAACTGTGATTGCTTGAGTAATTTGGCATCACTTTTAATGACATCGTACATAATGGCAATAGTGGCATGACCGCAAAAATCGACTTCTCGTTCCGCTGAAAAGTAACGTAATTTAAATGTATTTTCGTCATGCTTTTCAACAAAACCCACTTCACTGACAAATCCTGACAACTGTTGCGCTATGGTTAACATTTCTTTATCAGAAATATCATCAAGAGAGTCTAAGTAAATAACGCCAGCGGGATTTCCAGCAGAGTTTTGTGTTGCAAAGGCATCAATTTTTTTAAAAGTATACTTTTTCATGGTCATTATCTCGGGTGTAACCAGCCAGGTAAGAATTGGTATGGGTCAGTCGAAACATCTTTTTTATGCTCTATGTCGAGTTGCTCTAATTTATTTAATAAATTTCCATCTTTAATGCCATCAAATAAATCAGTGCAACCACCAATAAATTCATTGTTAATAAACAATTGTGGAAAAGTATTCCACGTGGTTTTATTGCGCAATGCTACTCTAATTTTACCACCACGATTATGTTCTTGGTATTCAACAGAATCGAGATCTATAGAACGATATTTAATACCGTATTCAGCTAATACTTTACGCACCGACCAGCAAAACTCACACCATTCAAGGGCAAACATGACAATGGAATTATTGGGGTCATTAATCATCGCATTCATTTCAGCTTCAGCTTGAGCATCAACCACTTCATCTTCAACAATCGCAGCATCTCCTGAGACATCAAAACGATAACCCGCAGTTGATTGTGAAATAGATTTTTCATCTTCAGTCATTTCAACCGCGATCTCTTCAAACAAAGGCGTTGATAAATAACGCTCACCCGTATCGGGTAACATACATAGAATATTGCTGCCTTTTGGCGCATCTTCTGCCACTTTCAATGCACCTGCTAAAGTGGCTCCGGCAGAAATCCCAACAAATATCCCTTCTTTTTGCGCTAAATCTTTCGCACACTGCAAGGCAAAATTACCATCAATTGGTACAAAACCATCAATGACATTTTCGCGTAATGCACTTTCAGCAAGCTTAGGTACAAAGTCTGGTGACCAACCTTGCATTAAGTGAGGTCGGAAGTTGGGGTGACTTTCGGTATGATCGCCTTGAGCATCACGTGCTTGGGCAATGCCACTAGATAAAACTTGTGAATTATCGGGTTCGCAGATCATAATTTTAGTGTCAGGGCTATGCTGTTTTAATCCTCTTGAAACTCCTAACACCGTGCCCCCACTACCAAAACCACTGACCCAATAATCTAGGCCGATATCATCAAATTGATCAACAATTTCTTTAGCGGTGGTTTGAGTATGAATATCCGCATTAGCAGGATTTTCAAATTGTTTTGGTTGCCACCAGTCATGCGCTTTCGCCAATTCATCAGCTTTCGCTACCATGCCTGAGCCTTTCGCTGATGCCGGCGTTAAAATAACTTGAGCACCAAGGAAACGGATCATTTTTCTGCGTTCTACACTGAAATTTTCTGCCATGGTGATCACTAATGGATAGCCTTTTTGCGCGCAAACCATGGCAAGCGATATACCAGTATTACCACTGGTTGCTTCAACAATAGTTTGTCCCGGTTTTAATTCACCACTTTTTTCCGCCGTTTCAATAACGCCTATTGCTAAACGATCTTTGACCGAACCCATAGGATTAAAAGATTCAACTTTAACGTATAAGTTAATACCTTCTGGCGCCAGTTTATTTATCTTAACCACTGGGGTATTGCCTATGGTTTGTAAAATGTTGTCCAATCGTTTGTTCATGTTAAATTCCTTCTTTCATTAGTTGATCACCAATCATTATTACTTCATCAAGAAGCTGAGCAACGTGTGACCAATTGGTTCTAGCGCCGACAAAACAAGGTCTTAACGACAACTGACCATTAACTAAGGCAGTACTAGGTAAATTTTGATTATTGAGTAATAGCTGACGATGAATTTGTCGGTTAAGCTCATTTAAGTCTTTACAATTATTATCGATATAACGAAAGCAACAAATCGATAAAACAGGGGCTTGCGTTACTTCAAGCTTAGTATTATCAGTGGCTTTTTCTGCTAATAAACGCGCCATGGCATTATGTCGACAAACTCTTGCCCGCATGCCTTGAACACCAATTTCTTTTAACATTGCCCAAACCACGGCACCTCGACAAGGCGCGGACAGCTCCACACCAAAATCATTATAAGGAATACCTAAATTGTCCATCGAATGCTGAATGTTTTCTTCATACACCGAGCCTTCTAAATAATCCGCTTCTCCTTGCTGAAAAGCCCGATGTAGCAAGCTATAATCGCGAAGATAGGTGGCGCCAATGCCAACAGGCGCACCTAGCCATTTATGCGGATCAACGATAACAGAATCGGCAAGCTCTAATCCGTCAAAATAAGGCTTAGTCTGAGGATCTAAAATACCCGGCAAGCCATAAGCACCATCAACATGAAACCAAACCTTGTACTGGCATGCTATTTCACCAATAGCGCGTAACAAATCAATAGCCCCTGTGCTTGTGCTGCCAGCGTTAGCGACGATGGCTATAGGTAAGATATTATCTTGAATATCTAAACAAATAGCATCATTTAGCAATTCAACTCGCATCCGTCCTTGTTGATCAACCGGTATTGTCATAACACTTTTTCGACCCATCCCAAGCACTGCTACCGCACGGTTAACAGTGTTATGGCAACTAGCACTGACATAAACACGACAAGGTTTTGTAACGCCTTCTTGTGCGGGATCTATGCCTATTTTTTCAAAAGCATGTTGACGTGCCGCGCCCAAGGCCACTAAATTTGCCACTGAACCGCCACTGCTATACAAGCCTTTCATTTCAGAAGGAAGCTCAAGCATTTCAGCCATCCAACGTAATGAAACTTGCTCTAAATAATTAAAAGCATTAAGTCCAATACGTTGCGGAGCAGCAATAGAACCAGTCAGTGTCGCTAATGCACCAATACTGGTAGCGCCTGTGGTGATGAATGAGGTGAAACCGGGTTTTGGAATAGCAGAGCCATTAGGTAAAACCACTTCACCAATTTCCGTAATAACTTGCTCAGCGCCAACGCCTTTTTGTGGTAAATCAGTATTCAATTTTTGCTGCCAGTCGTTAGCACTTTTCATCGCATCATCATGCTCAAATGACAAATACTTATCTAAATGACTACCCAATGTGCCTAGTAATGAGGTTAATTGCCCCGTTTCTGCAAGTTCATCAAATGTTTGTTGGTTGTCATTTTTCATGGTATTCCTCAAATTCATTTTGTCTTTTCACCGATTAATTTAAAATGTTATTAGGCGAGTACATGCCCGCCACTGGCTAAAAATGCCATGGTTTTAGGTGCACCCGCGATTTCAGCGCCAGCAATTAAGTCATTTTCGGTGATGCCTTTAATTTTCGCACAAATAGGGCAAACCCATAATTTTCCGCCATTGTCGGTAAATTGCGCTATTAAATTAGCAATAGGCTCCATTCCTTCAAAACCAATGCCTTGCGCAGCGCCTTTTACTGCCCAGTAAGATGCGTCTGCAGTTAAAAATACCGCCGCTTGATGTTCTTTAGAGGCCGTTGTTGCTAGCACAAAAGAAATAGTCGCGTGCTCAATGTTATTTTTACCTTCTTTACAATTAATTAAATATTTAGCTTGATTGGGTTGTGTAGTTGTCATGTCAATCTCCGTATGAATTACAATAATGTGTTTAACACGGTAAATATTAATTAAAACAAAAATGACTTACTTGAATATACGTTGGTTTTATTGTGGAGAAACCATGAAGATTCAGCTAAGGTTCTACATATTCAGGAAATAAGTTTATTTTTTAAACAAAAAGAAGTCAGCCAAGCATGCAATATTCATTTAATGATTTTTTACTCGATACGGCGTTATTTGAATTAAAAAAAAATAATGAATTGGTACATATTGAACCTCAAGTACTTGAGTTGATTGTTTTTCTAATAAGTAACCATGAACGATTAGTGTCGAAGGACGAAATTTTTGACACTGTATGGTCAGGTAAAGTTGTATCAGAGTCGGCACTAAGCAGCCGGATAAAAAGTGCTCGTAAAGCATTAGGAGATAACGGCACCAGCCAACATGTGATCAAAACACTTCATCGAAAAGGTTTTCGTTTTGTTGCTGAACTAAAGTCTAATGAACATAATGACGTACAATCAACTCAGTTTGTTGAACGTCGCCAAGCTCAATCTCAAACATTAATACCTGAAACTTCTATAAACTCAACAAAACCTAAAATTGCTGTTTTACCTTTTTTGAATTTATCTGATATGCCAGAACAAGAATATTTTTCTGATGGCATGACTACCGACATTATTGCTCTACTTTCGAAACATCGCTGGTTAGACGTTACCGCAAGAAACACTACCTTTGGTTTTAAAAATCACTCAATTAGTCATCAAGAAATCACTCAAAAATTAAATGTTGATTACCTTGTTGAAGGCAGTGTACAGCGCTCTGGTGATCGGGTGCGTATTCATACTAGTTTAATTGACGCAAGTAACAATCTGCAGAAATGGTCTGCTCGTTTTGATCGAAAAATAGCTGATATTTTCGAATTACAAGATGAGATCACCTCGATGGTGGTCGCTCGATTAGAGCCAGAAATTGGTTTTGCTGAGCGTAATAAAATATTACAAAAACGCCCCGCAAACTTGCAAGCATGGGATTGTTATCACCTAGGGGTTTATCATTTTTTTAAATTTACTGGTGCAGATAATATTGAAGCACAAAAACTTTTGCTGCAAAGCCAAGCTCAAGACGAACGTTTTGGCGAGGCTTATGCCTGGTGGGCGTATGCGGTAATTTTAGGAATGGTGTATTGGAACACTAATCCTACCAAGGAATTACTTGATGATGCGCTTAATGCTTGTAATAAAGCATTAGCGCTTGATAGCCAAAATGCCACATTTTACGCCCTAAAAGCCCGAGTATTATTAGCGAGAAAAGAATATGCGTTAGCCATTTTAGAAAATGAAACTGCTATCCAACTTAATCCAACATTTGCCGCAGCACATTGTGGTTTAGGTGACTCGTTAGCCTATGAAGGGCAGTATGAAGAGGCATTAGTTTGCTTTGATAAAGCAATTCATTTAAGTCCGAACGATCCACAAATTTGGGCCTTTTATACCTATGGAGCACTTGTACAAATATTTAATAAAAACTTTGAAAAAGCGCTTGAGTGGAGCACTCTTGCCAGCTCAATACCTAACTATCAATACTGGACCACAGCACATAATCTTGTTGCCTTAGCTTATTTAGATAGAAAAGGTGAATTAGTTAAAGTTAAGTCAAAATTATTAGAAGAATGTCCTCACTTTACTTGTGAATTTGCAAAAGAAAAACTGTTTTATTTAAAGCATCAGCATCAAATTGATTTTTATGTAAAAGGCCTTGAATTAGCAGGTATAGGTTTAAGTTAATAGTAGCTATTTGAAATATATTTAACTGTACCATCATTTTTCATCTCTTGAAGGAGCTTGTTTAGTTTCATAACAAAACTATCAGGGAATGATTTATTAAGAGCAAGGTACAATGGCGCTTCTTTTATCTCAAATACTTCGACAACATCGGATATATCTTCTTTTTTTGCCAAATACGGTCCAAGGAACCTGCCAGTAGCCCATAAGTCAATTCGCCCTGATTCCATTTTTAATAAATTTTGGTGATCATAACTTGTATATTGCACGTTACAGCCTTGTTTTTCTAAAAAATCAGCAATGGCATCTCCACGGTATCCACCTATTACGTACTTACATGCGTCTTCTAGGGTTTCAATTTTTAACTTTCGATTCTTTTTTCCCTGTAAAACCCAAGTATTGGCCACAATGGGTCCAACCCATTTAAATCGTGGCTTTCTTTCAGGAGTTAAGTAAGTAGAAAATAATCCATGATTAGCATTTTCTTCTACCGTTTTATAAGCTCTTTTCCAAGGATAAATCTCTAAGGAGTAATTAATATTTCCTCGCTTGAATAACTCTCTAATAATTTCTGTAGATATCCCTATAATCGCCAGTTTTTTATTTTTACTATTTTCGTCTCTGCGCATGTTAAAAGGGGGGGATTCTTCGGTAATAAGAGTTACTTCTTCTATCATACTTTTATGTTCGGCGGCGAAAACTATTGCAGTGGTGATTATCCATAAATTGATAACTAAAAAAAATATTTTCATGGTTCTCTTCCTCGTGCGAAATTGATTTAGAGCTCCTTATAGAAGTGTAGCAGATCATTTTACAGGTAAGTCTTTCTCGTGGTTTGTTTTTTAAGCTTTATATTATTTAAACCTTACTTTCCCTCCAATTATTTTATAAGCGGGTGTGCCCTTAATAAGGGCTTCTCGGGCAAATATATTCTCGCAATTAGGGCAAGAACAGGGAGTAGAGGTAAAGTCTTGACTGATGCGTTCTTTAAAGCATTTAACCAATGCGCCTTTACCTCCTTTTCGATATTTAAAAAGGTGGGCTTTGCACTTGCTGCAAAATATATCGACAGTCTTAGTGGGGCCTTTTTTATTGGGTTTTGCCATAATTATATTTTGCTTTAACACATTAAATTATTTTAGGATTACGCTACAGCCAGCTAACTTTAAAAATAAACCATAGAAGAAAAGCCCAAGCTGACAATACAACCAATCGAGGCATATACTTAATTATTAACTTTTCTTCATGCTCATTTTTTCTGGCTAAATGTTCCATAATACCAGTGCGTATTGGTAAGTATTTATAACATAAATGAGTAAGCTGAGCACCAAACCAAATAACAGCTAAGCAGCACAAAGCAATAACAATATGCTCGGTTGGGGAAAGTTTAGGGGTAAGTGATTGCCAATTTGTTGACCAACCATAAGCAAAATCAGAAAAAATAATGGCCAATGACAACAAGGGCTCTAATGGAATGCGTGAAAAGAATGAGGGTTCAACATCAAAACTGCCAACATACCTATTATTGGGAATTTTTTTATGACCTAAAGGAACTTTATGATAGACCCGTTGGCACTTTGGACACTCCCATTCAGGGCCAATATCTTCTTTTTGACGACGGTAGTGGCAATAATGACAAAGTGTTCCCCTCAAAATTGATTGCTTCTGAGTTGTATTGCTCTTCACTAGATAGTTCTGCCACTGTCTTTTTTATTTGAGATAAATTTATAACATCAAGCACTGTTCTTTTGCAAAGCACAAAGAGCAAATAAATATAATCCATCAATTTATGGACTTGCCATGTTATCAAATTCATAGGCTACTTATTGTTTTTATCTTAAGCTTTAACAGTGCTATAGGAGCTTTTGTTTTTTATACGGATGAAGTATTCTTAAATAGCTTTATCTTTTAAGCACCAATATTGTTTTAACGAGCCAATGGAAAGTAAAAATGCGCTTAATTTATGTTGTACTTGTTTTTGTTCTCACTTGTGTAGCCCCCAGTGAAGCTGAAGAAGCAGAAAATAATAGCCAAGTATTTCAAGAACAAACATGGGGAATAGGAGCATTAGTTCGTAATGCTGAAATTCCATTTGATACAGAAGCTGATAATGTTACTAGTTTTGTACCTATGATGTTCTACCAAGGTGAAACATTTTTCATTCGAGGACTTGAAGGTGGCGCGCACTTGTATCAACAAGGTGATTGGAAAGTAAATGCTATAGCGAGAATGCGCTTTTTTGATATTCCAGCTGAGTTTCAAAATGAGGTACAGGGCGATACTTTTGATTTAGGTATTCAGTGGCGAAAAACAACAGGGAGAAATAGCTTTTATGATGTAGAGTTATTTAGTGATCTTGAAGGCAACCCCTATGGAAATGTTAGTAAAAGCTGGTATTTTCAATACAATAGTTGGGAATTCATGCCTAAAATTAGTGCTCGTTATAAAAGCGCTAGTTTTAACAGTCGCTATTTTGCCTTAGAGCAATTGACTGACCAAAGAGTAGGTGCGGGCGTTGACTTAAATTTTAACCTAGAGACACGTTATCATGTGGCAAGTAATTTTTATTTATTGGGCTCAATAGGGGCCACAGCTCTAGACAGCAGTGCTTATGAAGCGGATATTGTTGAGCAACGCTGGCAAAGTGAAGTTTATCTTGGTTTTGCTTTTTTTAACGATATTACTAAAGCGAAGAATACCAGCCTGAAAAATCATGGTTACTTACGTGTTGCACATGGTTGGGCAACACCTTCAAATATTGGTGATATTCTTGCTGGTGATACAGTTAAAGATGAATATAATAATAAGCTTACTTCACTTTATTATGGCTTGCCATTAACCGACGAACTATTTTCAATACCGCTTGATATATACTTAACAACGGGCTTTGTTTGGCATTGGAACTCTGAAGTACAAGATTCTGAGCAAGAGTATGTAATAGCAATTAAAGCATATTACACCATACCTTGGCCTGTGCGTTGGCGTTTAGGAATAGCTGAAGGTTTATCTTATGTTTCCGATGTCACTTATATCGAAAGGGATGAAATGGAAAGAAAGGGCTATCGTCCGAGCGAATTAATGAATGCAATCGATTTTAGTGTAGATATTAATTTAGGAGATGTTTTTAATGTGCGAGCATTAAAAGAAACTTGGCTTGGTTACAGTATTCATCACCGTTCTTCTATTTTTGAATCAGCTTCGCAATTTGGTCGCATTAAAGGTGGTAGTAATTATAATACTGTTTATTTACAGTTTGATTTTTAATTGAGTTTTAAAATATGACCGAACAATTACCTATTTCAATTTATGCTTGTGATCATTTAATGCAGCAATTTGCGAAAATAACATCGGTATGCAATAAGCTCGAAGCTCAGTTCAACTTTCAAACGATGACCGCCAATTGGTATGGTGATGAAAAAAATATTTTGTTTGTACGATTAAGTATAGAAACACCACAAAGTTTTGTTTTACAGCAAAAAAAGCAACCACAGCATGAAGCGAAAAACTATTCAGATGATGTTTTTAGTTATTATGAAAAGAGTGAAAAAAAACAAACATTAATTTGTCATATTGCGATAACAGAGACTGAGTTAACTATGCTAAACCAACAGAATAAATTATTAGCAGGGTTACTGCATATCAAGCTGCAAAAGGTTCTGAATTTGATTGCCAAGCAACTAGAATTAGAGACTATTTAATTGCTAATACTACCCACTTTATTATGTCAATAAGTCGTGCTCGCCTCGATCGTTTTATTAGTGAACAATGCCAAATCAACCGTAAAAAAGTGCGCTTATTGTTAGCACAAAATCGGGTTAGTGTTGATGGTGTTATCGCCACTGATGTTGCTCAGCCTATTGATAAATTTTCTATTATTTCATTAGATAATCAAATCATTCAAAAGAACAAACCTTTATACATTATGTTGCATAAACCTGTGGGAGTTGTTTGTGCGACAAAAGATGATAAACACCAAACGGTAATTAATTTATTGAGTGGATTATTATCTCCAGATGAAAAAGCAAGCTTACATATAGTTGGGCGTTTAGATTTAAACACTTCAGGATTGGTTTTATTAACCAACGATAGCCGTTGGTCTGAGCAATTAACATCACCCAAAAGCAAAGTACCCAAGCATTACTTGGTGACATTGCAAAACCCGTTAAGTGAAGAGTACATTCAGACTTTTTCAAAAGGTATGTACTTTGCTTTTGAGAATATCACCACCAAGCCAGTGGTCTTGAAAATTATTTCTCCATTCCAAGCCGAAGTAATTTTAACAGAAGGTCGCTATCACCAAATAAAAAGAATGTTTGGTCGCTTCAATAACCCTGTAATCGCTTTACACCGGATATCAATAGGGCATTATGTTTTAGATGAAAGCTTGAAGGTAGGGGAAAGTAAATCAATTAATTATAGCCATGATACTTCAAGGTAGCTGATTGAGTCATGCTCAAGGCGCATCTTTTTATTAATGGTCGCTCCCATAAATATAGAGACTATTTAACACCGAGCTCTCGTAAACGTTCAAGTAAATAACTGGCTTGAGTGTGCTCTTCTGACAATTTAACCTCACTACGTGGATGTAAAAAAAGTGGCAGTGATATGCGCGATTTTGTACTTGCCTTGCAGGTAGGGTTTATAACTCGGTGAGTGGTTGAAGGAAAATACCCTCCCGATGCTTCTTGCAACATATCACCAATGTTTATGATCAAATTACCAAAATCACTAGGCACATCTAACCAGCTGTTATCTTGACACTGCACTTGTAAGCCCGGCTCATTTGATGCGGGCAATATGGTTAACAAATTGATATCTTCATGGGCTGCAGCTCTTATTGAACCTGCTTCTTCATTACCCGTTAATGGTGGGTAGTGTAATACACGCAGTAAAGTGTTGGGTGTGTTATTTATCATACTTGATAGTGTCTGAGAATAGTTTTTTGCTACATATTCAGGGCTATACGCTTCCACCCAGTCTAATAATTCACTGGCTAAGTTTGATGTTAATTGGTAGTAATTTAGTATCTCTTCTTTTAACGTATCAGGAATACGTCCCCAAGGATAAACATGAAAATACTCTTTAATATCTTTCTGGCTATGCCCCTTGGCTGTTTCTGATATCTCAGAAGAAAAATAGCCATCTTGCTTTTCCACATCAAAAGCAAAGTTTTGTTTATCATGACTATTAAAAAATACTTGCCAGTTATGATAAATTGACTCAACTAAAGATTGTTTAATGGGGTGATTTGTCAGCACACCAAATCCTGTTTCTCTTAAGCTTTTCACAAACTGTTGAGGTGCATCTTTGGCTGTGTAATCAACGACGGGTAGTGGCATGATTTTCTCGTTAGGGTAAAACTATCACTAATTGTAAACGGATTTTGGCTATCTTCAAGTTTGTGAACAAATAATAACGATTTTCAGAACTTTGCTATATAATGAAATTAATATCTAACCTTTAAAATAATAAGTAATCAACAACATGAAATACTCTTTTTTTTCAGCTATTGGCTTCGCTCTTGTATTAGTGGGTTGTTCTAGCAATGATGATGCTTGTGAAGATGTAACTTTAGCGTCTGAACAAATTCAACAATGCCAAGCCTTACATCGTCAAATAATTAATGCTAAAGGTCAGCCTTTAATCCGTACAGAGCTTGAACGCAGATATCAACAAGACTGCATTGATGTGCGCTATTATCGTGATGAAAAGCAATTAGCTATTTGTGGTAATAAGCATAAAGCGGAACAAATTAAAAATAATATGGAAAAGGAAGCCAGTAGTAATTAATTTGTTCCATCATTAATCCATTTTAGGGTGTAAAGTGGATTTTTTTTTAATAAAAGTTCATTATGTTCATCTGAAAGTTTTTTGTAACTAGTGTACGGAGAAGTAGTTGAGATGGTAACTTTTTATTTATGACTAACGCACACTCCAAAAAACATAGGGTTACTGTTACACAGAATAAACCCGATGAAGTGCTTGGCCATGATAAATCAGTAGATATTAAAACTGAGAAAACTGCTCACGAATTGCTTGTACTGCAAAAACAACATCAAGACTTGCAGCTGCGTTATAGTGCCTTATTTAATCTGAATCGATTATCTCAAGAATGTGAAGATTTAAATCATTTTTATCCACAAGTTCATAGAACAATTAACGCATTAATGACGGCCGAAAATTTTTATATTGTTACTTATGACCAAACTTTTTCTACGCTGGAATTTGTTTACTATGTAGATGAAAAAGATGAAAAACCTGCAGGTATTATAGATTATAATGATTTTTCAGGCTCTTTTACTCATTTAGTTATCGAATCATTACAACCCTTATTAGTAACTCCCTCCTTAGAAAAGCAATTACAAGAAAATGGTAAAATAAAGACATATGGCTCTTCAGGAACTGATTGGTTAGGTATTCCATTATTGCACAATGATTTAGTCATTGGAGTGATGGTAGTACAAAGTTACAGCGTAAAAACACGTTATTCAGAGCAAGATTTAAATATGCTCACTTTTGCTGGCCAACATGTAGTTGGCGCTATGATTCGTTTACAAGACAAAGAACGTTTAACCAGTGCTGTTAATGCTCGTACACAAGAATTAATGGCACAAATTCGTGAACGAGAAAAATCTGAATTATTGCAAGAATCTTTATATCGTATTTCAGAATTAGCGAATGATGCTAGTTTTGATATAAATGTTTTCTACTCGAAAGTGCACAATATTGTTGGTCAATTGATTAACGCAACAAACTTTTTTATTGCTAAATATGATCAAGAAAGTGACACAATAGAATATGTATATGTTGTCGATGAAGAGTCAAGTCATACTCAAGGTTACTTTCAAACAAGAAAACTCTCGGATCATTATTCTGAGCTAGTTATTAGTCAACAAAAAACGGTTTTGTTGACTAAGCAAGACATGAAAACTTTGTTTGAAAGTGGTCAAACTCGAGAGCCTGCAGCAGGAGAACATTCTTGGTTAGGTGTACCTCTATTGTATTCAGGTAAGTTATTGGGAGTTATGGTCATACAAAGTTATACTATCCATACTACCTATACTCAACAAGATGCAGAATTACTTAATTTTGTTTCTAATCATGTTTCTTCTGCTATTAAACGTCGTGAAACCTCTGAAATAGAAAGACAAAATCATGAATTATTAGAGCAGCAGGTTAAGCTCAGAACGTTAGCCTTAGAAGAAGAAATTGTTCAACGTAAACAAGCCGAGAAAAGATTAAAACACACGGCCTCTCATGATAGTTTAACGGGGTTACCCAATAGGGCAGTATTTCTTGATTTATTAAATCATGCTATTGCCTGTAACAAGCGTAAGCCTGATTTAGCTTTTGCGATATTATTTTTAGATTTAGATCGATTTAAAGTAGTGAATGACAGTTTAGGTCATCAAGCAGGTGATACCTTATTAAAGCTTATTGCGTGTGAACTTTCTGCTATTGTCCGTGGAAAAGATACCGTTGCTAGGTTAGGGGGCGATGAGTTTGTCATTTTAATAGAAGATCTTGATTCGGATAATGAAGCCTTCGAGATTGCTCAGCGAATTACTGAATTTCTAAAAGAGCCCTTTATCATTAATAATCAATTGGTTTTTACTGGCACAAGTATTGGTATTTTGTTCAGTGACAAGCGTTATAACAATGCTGATACCATGTTACGAGATGCTGATACCGCAATGTATCATGCAAAAGACAGCGGTAAAGGGCGATATGAAGTATTTGATGCTAGCATGCATCAAAGGGTGCAAAATGCATTGTCTCTTGAAGCTGATATAAGAGAAGCAATTGAATGGGAAGAGTTTATTCCTTATTACCAGCCTATTATTAAATTAGAAAATGAAGAAGTAAAAGGCTTTGAAGCTTTGGCTCGTTGGAAAAGTCACAAACGAGGTTTTGTCTTCCCTGATGATTTTATTCCTTTAGCAGAAGAAACTAACCTAGTACAAGCAATCGATTTTCAAATATTAAAAAAATCATGTCAACAACTAAAAATATGGCAAAAAACTTTATCTTGTCCTGATCTGTATGTGAGCTGTAATTTATTTTGTAATCAGTTCTTTAGTGCAACTTTACCTGATGATATTGAGAGTATTTTGATAGAAACAGGCTTAAAGCCAGAGAATTTAAGAGTAGAGTTAACCGAGCGTGCTCTATTAGAAAATACTGACATAGTGTTATCGAATATGAAAGCCCTAAAACGCTTAGGTGTGAAAATACTACTTGATGATTTTGGTACGGGTTATTCTAGTTTAAGCTATTTACACCGTTTTCCCATTGATGTTTTAAAAATCGATCGATCTTTTATTAACAATGTTCATGAACACAAAAACAATAGAGCAATTATCAAAACTATTGTTGATTTAGCTACAAACCTCCGTATGGCAACGGTTGGTGAAGGTATTGAGAATATCGAGGATGCTCAACTTCTACAGAAAATGGATTGCTCATATGGACAAGGTTTTTATTACGCAAAACCCATGCCTGCGAGTGAAATGGAGCAATATATTATTAGCAATTCTGCTAAATCTTAGTTGTTCAGTTAATTATTGAATTCGGCAATAGTTACACTTGTTTCAATACTTTTTCCTTGGCGGTAGAGTTTAAATACCAAAGCCGTATTTGGTCTTGTCTCTGCAACTATATCTAACGCTTGCACAATACTATAAATAGGTTGACCGGAAATTTGGTAAATAACATCACCCGCTTGAATTTTTCCCATTTGTGCAGGGCTATTAGGATTTACCGAGTCAACCACAAAACCTTTTGCATCTGTTAAATATCGCGTTGCAGAAACACCTAACCAACCACGAACTACACGGCCATTTTCAATAATTTGCTGCATTATTTTAGCCGCTAATTGATAGGGAACAGCAAAGAAAATACCTTGAATATTTAGTTGAGGATTTGATTGAGTAAATTTTCTTGAGTTAATGCCCACCAATACACCATTGCTGTTGATCAAAGCACCACCTGAATTGCCTTCATTAATCGCCGCATCCATTTGTAAAAAATTCAAATAGCTAGTGTTACTTAAGCCATTTCGACCTGTGGCACTGATAATGCCTTGGGTTACTGTTTGTCCTAAATTTAGCGGGTTTCCTATGGCTAAAACAATATCTCCAACTAAGGATTGCAGATTGATTTTTTGTTGGATGGTTGGCAAGTTGATCGCATTTACTTTTAGTACAGCTAAGTCTGTGACCTGATCAAAGCCAATTAATTGAGCTGGAAATTGTTGACCACTTTGCAAAACCACGTGAATTAAATCAGCATTTTGAATAACATGTAAGTTTGTCAAAATATAGCCGTTGCTATCCATAATGACGCCAGAGCCTAAAGTGGTCGTTTTTCGTGCTTCTCGACCATAACCTGGGCTTGCCATAATATCTTCAGAATAAATATTTACCACAGCAGGACTAGCTATGCTGACGGCTTTAGCAAAAGAAAGTGGGGGAGAGATTTTCTTCTCAGCGCTGAACAATTGCTTTATAAAAGTATTTTCATTTAAATTTGGCTCTAATAATAGCAAGGCAACCGCGAATAATACGCCATAACTAATTGAATTTATAATGTACTTCAATGCAGACTTTAATTTCAAAGGAGCGTCCCTGTGCGACAATAATCAGTGCGATAATAATTTTCGTTATATGTTTGAGTTTAACATAAAATATTAAGCTAATAAGAGATACGTGGAAATAAAAAAGGCTAGTTTATACTAGCCTTATTATTTGAATAGACGTAATAAATGCGTTTACCTATCTAATCATTAAATACTGAGAGTAATTATCACGAATTATATTTAATGCAAAAACCCCTTTTTTATCTTTTAAATAACTACGCAAGTCAGCAACATTGTTAATACGAGTGCGATTTATTGCGGTAATTAAATCACCTGATTGTAAACCTACTAACTCTGCCTGTGAGTCTTCTTCAATCTCACTGACAATGACTCCGTTATTATCGTTGTTGTTTTCTAACGTTGCTCCCTCAAACATGCGATGAATACTAGCAGCAGCAACATTATTGGCCTGTGATTGTTTTAACTTAACAGTAAATTCTTGTTCGTCTCCATTTCGTACAATAGTTAACGCTACCTTTTTACCAGCGCCAATGGAGCCTATTTTTCCTCGTAATTCATTAAAGCTTTTTATGGACTTACCATTCACTTTAGTTATAACATCACCCGGCTTTATACCGGCTTCATCGGCAGCTGAATCAGGCATTACTTGTTCAATGAAACCACCTTGATTCGTTTCTAATTCCATTGCTTTTGCAATTTCACTGTTAACGCTGCGACCTGAAACCCCTAACACGCCACGGTGAACTTCACCAAACTCAATGATTTGTTTAGCTAAATTGTTCATCATGTTGCTTGGAATGGCAAAGCCGATGCCAATATTACCGCCGTTAGGTCCTAAAATAGCGGTGTTAATACCAATTAACTCACCTCGTAAGTTCACTAAGGCTCCACCAGAGTTACCACTATTAATGGCGGCATCTGTTTGAATAAAATCTTCATAGTCTTCAATATTCAACCCGCTACGTCCTAAAGCGCTAACAATGCCTGAAGTAACCGTTTGACCCAACCCAAAAGGGCTGCCTATAGCTATAGCAAAATCACCAACGCGCAATTTGTCTGAATCAGCAATTTTAATTTCAGTTAGATCATCAGCATCAATTTGCAATAAGGCTATGTCACTATCGGCATCTGAACCAATTTTTTTTGCTTCAATTTGACGACCATCTTTTAGTGTTATTAAAATTTCATCAGCTTTTTCAACAACATGGTTGTTCGTAACAATATAACCTTCTTTAGCATCAATAATAACGCCAGAGCCTAAACCGCGAAAAGGGCGTTGTTGAGCTTGGTTTGGGTTTGAGTTTGGGTTTTGATTTGGATTACCAAAGAAGCGAAAAATATTGGGAACATTTTGCTTAACTTCATGAGTACCCTTTACAGTAATGCTTACCACTGCAGGAGTAGATTTTTCTAACATTGGAGCAAGACTTGGCATTGTTTGACCATCAACACTATTTGGCCAAATACCGGCTGCTTGAACATTAAGCGGAATGATAGAACTGGAAAGTAATGCGGCGCCAAAAAGCGCGGATAATGAAACGATAGATAACTTTTTCATATGGAAGAATTCTCCTAAAACTTAATTGAATCAACTTAGTATAAAATTGATATACCCCCAAATAGACTGAGTAAAACACCTTTAGTTCACAAATGCCCTTAGGGCATTTGTAACACTATATTTCTGATCCATACAGCAAAGTCGATAGAGCTTAACTAGCTTTTGAAGTGTCTTGTTGTTTTTGGTCGATAAATAAACCACTTGCCTCACCAGAATAATCTAATGGCGGCTCTGTGTTTGACTCTTCTTGCTTAGCGGTACGTTTTGGATGTCTTAACCCTGCAGTTTGCGCTAATTGATCTTGCGTTTCTTGTGAGAAGAAAGGCATGCCGTCAACATCGCTAGTAGTCACTCGTTGCAATAACTGAGTACTTTCTTCCATTTGTTTCATTGCTGTTTGGCAAGTATTGTTCATTTGGTCTAATAAATTTGCAGAGCTTTCAAGATGATCTGCAACATCTAACTTATATTGGGATAAGGAAGCTTCACTCTTACTTACTTGCTCAGATAATTTACGTTGCTCTTGATTCGAAGAAGACAAAAAGTGATTGGCAAAAAAGCCAACAATTGCGCCTACTACAAAAACTATTAATGCGCTTACTACTGTCATAGGGTTACCTTAAAATGTATTGGAAATAAAATTTGTGATGAATTAACTCTGTTATAGTTTACAATAATATAATGCTAACATGATTTTGTGTAGTTATAACTTGAGTAATAACTAAAATATGTTGGCAATCTTTCCTTTTTCAAATAACTAATAACAAGCCCAGCATGGTTCATACATGATCAAACTTTCTCCTATTCTTAAGTATAAACAAGATTTAACAAAAGATGATTTTCTTTTTGATGCCGCCCAAGAAAATGCGGTAATGCATTTGCAAAGATTATATGAAGACTTACAAACTAAACCTTTAGAAGTTTCTAGTTTTAAGAAAGTATTGAATCGTTGGAAAAAAGTTTATAAAAAACAAGAAGAAAAATCTATTAAAGGTTTATATTTTTGGGGCGGAGTAGGCCGAGGAAAAACCTACTTGGTTGACACTTTTTATGACTGTCTTCCGTTTGAAAATAAGATGCGGGTACATTTTCACCGCTTTATGCATCGCGTTCATCACGAGCTTAAAGGGTTAACCGGGCAATCAGATCCTTTAAAAATAATAGCTAAAAAATTTGCGAGCGAAACTCGCATAATTTGTTTTGATGAATTTTTTGTATCCGATATTACTGATGCCATGATTTTGGGGGCTTTGTTTGAAGAATTATTCACTCACAATGTCACATTAGTTGCTACTTCCAATATTATTCCTGATGAACTGTATCGCAATGGCTTGCAACGCGAACGTTTTTTACCGGCAATTAAATTGATAAATGAACACACCGAGATTGTTAATGTTGACAGTGGTGTCGACTATAGGTTGCGCACCCTAGAGCAAGCTGAAATTTATCATTATCCACTTGACCAACAAGCCAATGATAATTTAAATTTATATTTCAAGCAGCTCTCTTGTGAAGTAGGCGAGGAGGGGGTTGATATTGAAATAAATAACCGACAACTGCCAACTGTTTGTGTTTCTGATGGTGTTGTTTATTTTGATTTTTCAGTGCTTTGTGAAAGCGCCCGTAGCCAAGGTGATTATATGGAAATTAGTCAGTTATATCACACGGTATTAATGGCGAATGTTAAACAAATGGGGCGAGAAAGTGATGACAGCACCAGACGTTTTATTGCTTTAGTTGATGAGTTTTATGAGCGCAATGTAAAACTTATTATGTCAGCAGAAATGCCATTAGGAGAATTATACAGTGGTGGTAATTTAGCTTTTGAATTCAAACGCTGCTTAAGTCGTTTACAGGAAATGCAGTCACATGATTATCTAGCCAGTGAACATCTTCCATAGGAAATGCACTAAATCGCATGATGATTATCTAGCCAGTGAACACCTTCAGTAAAATAAGTTTCGAGATTTGAGATTCGAGTAGCGAAGAGCCCTGTATTGCTTTATTCGCAACTCGTAACTTTTATTTCTCGCAACTTTACGTTCTAGTAATTAATACATTAACGTATAAAGTTTACGACGATATTTATTGGCTAAAGCATCCCCATCGGGCAGTGCTTTTAGTACATCTAAAAACAGTTCTTTGCTTTTATCTTTTGTTTGGGCTTCACCAGCTTGTACTAATCTAAATAATAGTTTGAGGGCATCTTCATGACGATTAACTTGGCTATATTGACTTGCTAGTTGATGTTGAATACCAATGTCATTTGGGTTGTTTGCTAACGCTTCTTCTAATGTTTGAATTTCAGGAGAATTTGCGGCTTGGCTTGCTAACTCTAATTTAGCTAATAAAGCTTGATAGTAGCTGTCTTGATCTACCATCATTATGCTGTCAATCAAGGTTTGCGCATCTTGTGTTTTTCCGGTTTGAATATAAACATCAATTAACGTTAATTTTATATCTGCTCGTTGAGCATCAAGTTGATACGCTTGTGTTATTGCACTCATGGCATCGCTTAAGTTATTTTCAGCCAAGGCCGATTGTGCTTGAGCTAGCAATAAATCTTCTGGTTTTGGTAAATGTTTACCTAAAAACGTAGCAATAGTTTCATCAGTTTGTGGTCCTGACAAGCCATCAAGAGGTTGGCCATCTTTAACTAAAACAGCCGTAGGTAATCCCTGAATTCCAAACTGTTGCGCTATTTGTTGTTGTGATTCACAGTCTACAGTCGCCATTACCATTTGTTCGGTAAATGGGGCAAGTCTTGCGGCTAATTTGTCTCTTAACTCGACACTTTCAGGGATCTGCTGTGCCCAAAAAGCGACTAACACCAGTTTGTTTTTTGACTCATCCAACACTATTTGTTGAAAGTTTTCTAAGGTAATTGCAATCATATTTGAATTCACTATTTGTTCTGTTTAAATTATTTCTTCTTGAAACCAAATTTTAAGGTTATAAGCGAGTTTTATCATCCAATAACGAACCACAATAGGCCAAAGCCTAAAATTAAACGATAAATAACAAAAGGCATCATACCTAATTTACTTAATAGAATAAGAAAGTAATGAATGCAAGCATAGGCGCTAATAAAAGCAAGAAAACTACCAAGGCCTATTGCTTGCCAGTCAACGGCTTCTGTTGATAATACTAATTTGAGTGTTAAGTAACTGCCTGCCATGGCAATAGCAGGGATTGATAATAAAAATGAAAAACGGGCAGCATTAATTCGAGATAAACCTAACATTAAACCGATTGTCATAGTAATACCAGAGCGTGAAGTACCGGGAATTAGTGCAATAGCTTGTGCCAAACCAATTAGCATAGCACCTTTGAAACCTAGCTTTTCGATAGGTTTATGTTCTTTTCGGTGGCCCGCTTTTACATCAGCAAATCCCAACAAAAAACCAAATAAAAGTGTGGTGGCAGCAATAACAAGGGCTGAACGTAAATTTTCTTCAATGAAATCTTTACCTAATAAGCCGAATAAACCCGCAGGTATTGTGGCAAAAATGATCCACCAAGCAAGTTTTCCTTCAAAATTTATTTGGCTGTCAGAACTCTCTTTAGCAGGACCAATATTAATTGTCCCCAACCAAGCGACAGACATGGTGCCTAGCTCTTTTCGAAAGTAGAGCATAACGGCTAATAAGGTGCCTACATGTACAGCTACATCAAAGGCTAGTCCTTGATCCTTCCAACCTAGAATTTGTGATGGTAAAATTAAATGGGCAGAGCTAGAAATAGGTAAGAACTCTGTTAAGCCTTGTAGTAAAGCTAAAATAATTATTTCTAAAGTACTCATAAGGTTTTGCTATTTCCTTTTTCTTGCTTTGAGTTCCAACAATTCTCAACTATTTTAAGTTGTTGGCTAGTTTTGTCATAGTTTTGCCAAAGTGATTGGTAACTAAGTTTTATTATGGGGTGAACAAGTTTTGGTGCTATCTCACTTAACGGCCATAGCACAAAAGCGTTTTTATCAATTTCATCTCTGGGTAATTGTGCGGGTGTGTCAGCTATTAAGTCATCATAAAGCAATAAATCGAGATCTAATGTCCGAGGGCTAAATTTTTTAGCGTCAAGGGTGCGGCCATAATTAATTTCAATATCACGAAGTTTTATTGCTACTTGCTCAACACTACACTGAGTTTTGATGCCAATCACCATGTTGTAAAATGCGTTGCCGCTAAAACCAACTGCTTCACTTTCAAATAATGATGATAAGGATAATTGCTCAAAAGGTAGGTTAAACGTTTTAGCAAGCGCTTTAAGGCCATGTTGAACATGATATTCACGATCAACATTACTGCCTAAAGAGATATAAATATCAGCCATTAGTTTGTTTTTTTAGCACAAGGTTGAATAGGCTCAAGTTGACCACGTTCTATTTCAACACCAACAGTATCAGCATTATGAACAGCGCCGGGTTTGCCTATTTTTAATTGTATCCAAGGAATGTGAAATTGTGACATTAAATAGGTTGCCATACGTTCTGCTAAAGTTTCTAATAAATCGACTGGATTTTCATTAGCAAATACTTCAATGGCCTTAGATATCTCTGCATAATCTAACGTTTTTGCAAGCTCATCATTTATCGCAGCTTTCGCAGTATCCCAAGCCATAACAACATCAATTACTAACGTTTGCTTAATCTCTTTTTCCCACTGAAAAAAGCCAATGGTGGTTTGAATATTTAAACCTTTGATAAAAACCTTGTCCATTTGCACCCTATTACCAATTATTACAAAATAAAAAGCGAGTTTACCTGCGCAAGTGTAGAAAAACTAGCAGATAACAAGATAGAATAAAGAAAATTGTTATTTTTCTGATAATTCTTATTGTTATGACCTTTGCTATTACTCTTGCCATGATCATTGTTGCTTATCTATTAGGCTCAGTTTCTAGTGCTATTTTAGTGTGCAGATTACTTGGTTTGCCTGATCCTCGCACCACAGGGTCAAATAATCCAGGGGCAACGAATGTTTTAAGAATAAGTAATAAAATAACCGCTGCGACGGTTTTGTTTTTAGATATATTAAAAGGCACTGTACCCGTGTGGGGAGCCTATTTTTTACAAATAGAACCACTCTACCTTGGTATTATCGGTGTTGCTGCTTGTTTAGGGCATATGTATCCAATATTTTTTAATTTTCAAGGTGGTAAAGCCGTTGCTACCGCCTTAGGCACATTGTTACCTATTGGTTTAGGCTTGGGAGTTTTACTGATTGTTACTTGGGTAGCGGTGGCAAAATTAACAAAATATTCAAGTTTAGCTGCCATTGTTACTGTATCAATGGCACCACTTTATGTGTTTTTATTAAAACCACTTTATGTTTATCCAACTTTGATGTTGAGTGCGTTAATTATAGTGCGCCATAAAGAAAATATTGTTCGATTATTTAAAGGCACAGAGAATAGAATTTCTACAAAAATAAATTAGTAGTCATGCACTTAGGGACATCATGAGATTAAATACCAAACTTCAATTAATCAGCTTATTCGCGATTACTTTTCTATCAACACCCGTATTCTCGGCAGGTTTTCCTCCGGCTAATGTTAATGTTGCTAATGCGAAAATGACGGAATTAGCACCTGTTATCTGGGTGTCTGGTACTGTAGTGAGTCAGAATGACTCAAAAATTGCGGCAGAAATATCAGGCCGCTTGATCAGTTTGTCAGCGATAGGTGCGCGGGTTGAACGCGGTGATGTAATTGCGCGTATTGACGATAAAAAATTAAAAATTCTACAACGCGAAGAACAGGCAAGTGTGCTTAATAGCAAAGCACACTTGCGATTTCTTGAAGCCGAAGTGACTCGAAAAAAACAATTGGTGAAACAAAAATTATCACCTGTTTCTGAATTAGATAAAGTTATTTCAGAGTACGATATTGCCAAAGGTGATGTTATCGCCGCACAAGCTCGACTAGATAGAATCAAGCAAGATCTTGCCTATACCGAATTAAAAGCGCCTTTTAATGGTATTGTTGCTCAACGTATCGCTAGTCTTGGAGAATATGTTGATAATGGCACTGCTATAGTTCGTTTGGTTGAAACAGCGAATAGTGAAGCAACAATTTTTGCGCCTATTGTCGCTTATCAGTTTTTAAAAAATGCCAAGGAATTAGTGGTTCAGTCTCCATTGGGTAGTGGCAAAGCCGCTATTAAAACGCTAGTTCCTGTTGCTAACGCTCGCTCTCACTTAATGGAAGTGCGCTTAGATATGTCAACATTTGATTGGCCAATTGGATTGAACCTCAAAGCAAAAGTTGCCAATGGTCCAAGTGAGTTATCATTAGTTGTACCGCGCGATGCTTTAGTACTACGTCGTGACGGCACCAGTGTTTTTCGTATTAATAAAAATGACAAAGGTGCTGTTGCTGAAAAAATTTCCGTGGTCGTTGGTACGGGTATGGATGGTTTAGTTGCTGTGAAGAGTGCTTCGAGTGATAACCAAATCGAAGTAGGTGATCTCATTGTAATTCGTGGTGCTGAACGTTTGCAAAGTGGTCAAAGTGTTGCCATAAAAGATAATAATCATCAGCTTGTACTTGGAGGTAAGGAGGTTGGAGGTAAAGATCTTGTTAGGAAAGAGACAAAAGATCAAAAACCTCCTAACAAAGGGCAACAGCTATGAACTTAACTTCATCAGCGCTTAAAAATCCTACAGCCGTTGTTGTTGCTATTTTATTAGTGGCACTTTTTGGTGCTATCAGTTTATTTAAATTACCTGTTCAGCTAACCCCTGATATTAGTAAGCCTGAAATTATCATTTCTACGGGATGGCGATCTGCTGCACCAGAAGAGATGGAAGCTGAAATTATTGAGCGACAAGAAGATGTACTTAAGGGGTTGCAAGGGCTAGAGTCGCTAATTTCTTCTTCAGATCAAGGCAATGGTAGCATTACTCTACGCTATCAATCGGGTATCAATTTAGAGCGTGCTTTAATTGATGTGATGAGTGCCTTAAATCAAGTACCCAATTATCCCGCTGATGCCACAGAACCTATCATCTCTGTTGGAGGCAACAATACATTTACTGCTATAGCCTGGTTTGCCTTAAAGCCTTTAGTAGGAAATGACCGCGATATTGTTAGTTATCAAGACTATGTCGAAGAAGTTATTCAAACCAGAATGGAGCGCGTTGCAGGTATTTCTAAAACAAATGCTTTTGGTGGGGTATCTTCTGAATTACGTATCACTTTTGACCCTTATAAAGCAGCTTCTCTTGGTTTAAATATTCCCGAACTGGCGCAAACTTTAGCTAATAATAGTGATACATCTGGCGGCTTTAATGAAGTAGGTCGTAGAAAGTACACCTTAAGATTTTCAGGGAAATATGGCGCAGAACAATTAGCTGAAATGGTGCTAGATTGGCGTGATGGCCAGCCAATATTATTGCGAGATGTAGCAACAGTAGAGGTAACCTTACAAGACCGAGACGGTATATTAACCTTAGATGGCGACCCTGCTATTGCCATGAATGCACAAGCAGAGCAAGGTGTTAACGTAATAGCGGTAATGGAAGATTTACAAAATGCTATGCATGAACTCAATGAAGGGCCATTAAAACGTGTTGGCCTTGAAATGATTCAAATGTCTGATGAAACTATATATATCAATAGATCCATGGATTTGGTTCGAAATAATTTACTGATGGGTATTGCGCTAGCTATTATTGTGCTTTGGTGGTTTTTACGTAAATTTCGCGCGACCTTAATTGTTGCGCTAGCGATCCCTATTTCATTAGTTATTACCTTGATTGTGATGTTTATTGCAGGACGAACACTTAATATTATTTCCATGGCAGGTTTGGCTTTTGCAGTAGGTATGGTACTTGATGCCGCTATTGTTGTATTAGAAAATATTGTTCGATTACGAGAAAAAGGCGAGCAGCCAGAAAAGGCGGCATTAAAAGGTGCAACGCAAGTATGGGGAGCCTTAATTGCCTCCACCATTACTACGGTTGCTATTTTCCTACCTATTGCCTTTTTAGATGCCGTGTCTGGGCAGTTATTTGCGGATTTGGCTATTACTATTGCTGTCGCTATTGTGGCTTCTTTAATTGTTGCGGTAACTGTGTTGCCCACTGCGGCTCGTAAGTTATTAACACAAGTAAACGAAGAAGATCCCCATGCACACTGGTGGCGAAATATTACTAAAGGCGTTATGCATATCACTAGTACGCCGAGTAAACGTTTTTCTTGGATCTTTGGTTTGATGTTATTTTCTTTTGCCGGTAGTTGGGCATTATTTCCAAAAATTGATTATTTGCCTAAAGGTAATCAAAATCAGTTTCAAGCATTTATTATGCCCCCTCCAGGTTTAAGTTATCCTGCTGCGCGCTTTGAAATGAGCGATGAAATAAACCGTCGAATCAAACCTTATCTAACGGGTGAAAAACAGCCTAAAATTGCCCATACTTGGATGGGTTTTTTCGGTAGTTTTGGTTTTATGGGGGGTCATGCAAAAAATGTGGACGATATCGGTGAAATCATCGAGGTTATTAATCGTGAGTTCTTACAAGGCTTTCCCGATACCATGGCCTTTGCGTCTCAATCACAAATATTTAGCAGTTTAGGTGGCGGTCGCCGCATTGATGTTGATATTCAAGGCAATGATGTTGACACCTTATTAAGTGCCGCTCAAGCCGGTTTTGGCGCCATTACTCAAGCGCTGCCTGGCGCTCAAATTCAGCCGACACCAGGCTTAACTTTGGCAGAGCCAGAGTTACGGTTGATTCCAAATGAAAGGCGGATAGCGGAAGCTGGCTGGAGTCGCACACAAGTTTCTGCTATTTCGCGCACTTTAGGTACCGGCTTATATGTAGGCGATTTCTTTAATGGCCAAAAGCGTTTAGATGTTTTTCTTCGTGCGACAGATTGGCAATCACCTGAAGAGCTTGCCGCTATTCCTTTATACACACCAAATGCAGATGTTCAGCCAGTAGGTGAACTCGTTGATATTGTTAGAACAGCAGGGCCAAGCTCCATCAGGCGAGTTAATAGACAGCGCACGATTACTTTGCAAGTAACACCACCTGATAATTTAAGTTTAGAAGAAGCAATAGCGCAAATAAAAGAACAGGCAGAGCCTGCTATTTTCGCCGTTTTATCAGCTGATGCCGTTAACGATAGCGGCAGTATTGCTAGCGTAAATTATCGAGGAACAGCAGAAGCGCTCACTGAAGCTTTAACTAGTATGAGCCAAAGTTTTATTTTGGCATTAATCATTCTTTATTTATTAATGGCAGCATTATTTCGCTCATTCAAGGATAGTGTTTTGGTGGTGTTAACAATACCTTTAGCAACTATCGGCGGCATTGGCTTTTTGCAATTAACTAACTTAGTGATATTTCAGCCATTAGATTTATTAACCATGATTGGCTTTATTATTTTACTTGGTTTAGTGGTCAATAATGCGATCTTATTAGTGTACCAAACTCGTATGGGCGAAAGTGAGGGATTATCTCGACATGATGCTGTTGAACAAGCGGTGCGATTGAGGCTAAGACCTATTTTAATGAGCACTTTAACCAGTATTTGTGGCATGTTACCGCTATTGTTAATTCCGGGAGCTGGCGCGGAGCTTTATCGTGGAATAGCCGCAGTGATTGTTGGAGGTATGAGTGTGAGTACGGTATTTACGCTGATATTTTTACCTAGCTTGTTGCAGATGGGGCAGAAAGAGGCAGCTACTAGTTAGAAAAGTTGCGGGTTGCGAAGCCCGCATCGTATCAATATATTGTCTTTGAAACTCGAAACTTTTTACTTATCCTACCGCCGGTAATGTATCTAATGACCAACGTGGATTTGCTTTAAAAGTTAAATCGGCATGAGTACCTGCTTTTAATCGTTGTAAACCTGCATAAGCGATCATAGCGCCGTTGTCGGTACAAAACTCTGGTCTTGGATAAAATACACTACCACCTAACTTTTTAGTGGTGGTGGCTAACTTTTCTCGAAGTGCTGTGTTGGCACTGACGCCCCCTGCAATAACTAAGCGATTTAAGTTTTCTTGTTTTAATGCGCGTTTACATTTTATCGCTAAGGTATCAACCACAGCTTGTTCAAAGGCATTGGCAATATCTGCGTTAGTTTGCTTAAGTGTGGCCTCATCAAGATCAATACACTCTTTGCGAACTAATGTGCTTGCTGCTGTTTTTAAACCACTAAAACTGAAATCTAAGCCTGGTCTGTCTGTCATTGGGCGTGGTAACTTGAATCGACCTGCAACACCCAATTCGGCCATTTTTGATAACGCCGGCCCTCCAGGGTAATCTAAACCTAATAATTTAGCCGTTTTATCAAAAGCTTCACCTGCCGCATCATCAACAGATTCGCCTAGCAATTTATATTGACCAATACCATCAACACGTACCAACATAGTGTGGCCGCCAGACACGAGCAAAGCCACAAAAGGAAAGTCAGGCACATCATCTTCTAGCATTGGTGCTAATAAATGACCTTCCATATGATGTACTGGCACTGCTGGTAAATTCCAACCATAAGCTAAACTTCTCCCTATTGAGCAGCCAACTAATAGTGCACCAACAAGCCCAGGACCAGCAGTATAAGCAACACCGTCTAAATCTTGAGGTGTTAAATTGGCTTCTTTTAATACTGCTTTGATTAATGGAATTGTTTTGCGAACATGATCTCGTGAAGCAAGTTCAGGAACAACTCCGCCGTAATCGGCGTGTACAGCAATTTGGCTATAAAGTTGATGTGCCATGATACCTTTTTCGTCATCATAAATAGCAATGCCGGTTTCATCACAAGAGGTTTCGATACCTAAAATACGCATAAAGTTGGTTTTGATTAACGATAAGTGAAGCGATTTTACCCGTACTGATAATATTTCGCTAGTATATTTGCTGCGATAAGGAAAATAGCCTTTACATCGCTAAGTACTTAGCAGTAGAATACGTCACCCATTTTTGATAGAGCGGGTGTAGACAAGGTTAAATTAGCTGTAAATAGCGACAAAAACCGAAGTTAAACGCCAATTTATATAGATACATACTAAGGTAAAAAAGTACATGCCAGTAATTAAAGTAAGAGAAAACGAACCATTTGACGTAGCATTACGTCGTTTTAAACGTTCATGTGAAAAAGCAGGAATCCTTTCAGAAGTTCGTCGTCGCGAATGTTATGAAAAGCCAACTTGGGAACGTAAACGTAAAAAAGCAGCTGCTGTTAAACGTGCTGCGAAAAAAGTTTCTCGTGAGAACGCACGCCACGTTCGCATGTACTAAACATTCTTTTTAAGAATGACCTTAGTCGCCTTTGGAGCGTAATTAGATGTTACTTCTAACTCAACTCAAAGATGAAATGAAAAATGCCATGCGCGCCAAAGACAAATTACGTCTTGGTGTTATTCGTATGGCAATATCTGCAATTAAACAAGCTGAAATTGATCACAACACTGAAGCAACTGATGAGAACGTTATTGCCGTTTTAACCAAAATGGTTAAGCAACGTAAAGAGTCTATCAAGATGTTTACCGACGGTGGTCGTGATGAATTAGCAGCTAAAGAAGCAGAAGAAGTCAGTGCTTTGCAGTTCTTTCTTCCGCAGCCTTTAACGAATGCAGAAATTAACGATTTAATTAATAATGCTATTACAGATACCGGTGCCGCCTCAATGGCTGATATGGGTAAAGTGATGGCAGTGTTAAAGCCTTTAATGCAAGGTAAAGCGGATATGGGCGCAGTTAGCGGCCAAGTAAGATCAGCTTTAAATTAGCTTTTTTTATAAAAAGTATAAGTAAAGGCAAAATAGTTTAAATTAAACCGTACCGACTTGAGTTGTTACGGTTTTTTTGTTTTAAATATAGTGAAACATCACAACCGTTGATAATGAAACGGGTAAAAAACTATTTTATTTGTTTAACTATTAACTTGCTTAGGCATTGGCCATTGCTCAGACTTTAAAATTCCACGCTCAATCATCCCCCCAAGACCTTGCATACCGCCAGTATGTAATAATACGATACGTTCCCCCTTGGTAAAATAACCTTGTTCGAGTAAATCAAGAAAAGCTAAGATCATTTTTCCTGAATAGACAGGTTCAAAATCAACCCCCGTAACATGATTAAACTCAAGTATGCGTGTTGCGTCCAATGGGCTAAATTTGGCATAACCACCACGATGAAAATCGGTGAACAGCTTCCAGTTATTATGGTTTTTTGCTGAGTCAGGCAGTAACTCTTGTATTTTAGCTACTAGGTAATTAGCTTCTTTTAATACTGCGATTCCCAATAACTTATGTAAGCTGACACTTGTGTTGCAGTCTCCGGCGATAAGTCCTGCTAAAGTGCCACCGCTGCCAGTAGGAGTGATCAGGGTGTCATAGTCAGTTTGCTGATTTAGTTCATTGATTATTTCTGCAACACCAGAGATAGCGAATTTATTACTACCGCCCTCAGGCACAATAAAGTAATTGGGAAACTCTTGTTGTAATTGCACCAAATAATCAGCGTCATGCCTACGTCGATAGGTTTTTCTATCAACAAAGTGTAGTTTCATACCCCAATGTCTAGCCCACGTTAAGGTGAAGTTGTTAGCATAATCTTCTTCTCCTCGAATAATACCGGCACAAGGTATTTTCTTCTGATAACAAGCAAAGGCTAACGCATGTATATGATTAGAATAACTGCCACCAAAACTGAGCACACCGCTAATATTTTTGTTCTGTTGAAGATGCTCTAAATTGTATTTAAGTTTACGCCATTTATTCCCTGAAATGATGGGGTGAATTATATCATCACGCTTCACTTGAACTCGCACGTTATGTTGAGTGAATAATGGGTGATGCAATGGCTGTAGTTCAGATAAAATGGTCATTACAGGAAAATTATGTTTTTATAAAAGTTAATAAATCAGCGAAAAAACTTGCAGGTGCACGCCAATAAAGGATAATGTTAGAAGTACTTCTTTTAAATACGTTTTTAGTATTTAATTATTAATAATAAAAGTAATAATAATATAGCACTGAACCATGCCTTTATTAACACAAATAAGTAACATTTTTTCAAAAAAACAATCAGATCAATTGGTTGGGATTTCTTTACAACAAGAATCTATAACTCTATGTTCTTTGCCCTCTCTAAAGACTACCACATCACCAGAAAGTGGCGAAACACAAGGTGCTAAATTTCAGCAGTTAAATGTTCAACAATTAAACTATTCAGCCGCAATTATTGAATCGCAAGCCGATGGTGGTTTAGCCGGCAAATGTCATATTGTGCTTAATGGTCAGCAATCTCAAATTGTGCAAGTAGACAAACCTAGTGTTCCTGCGGCTGAAATTAATGGTGCGTTGAAATGGCAAATCAAAGATCTTGTTAGCATCTCACCTGATAATATGGTGCTAGATTATTTTGATGGTCCGCTGCTTGCAGGTGGTAAAGAAAAAATTAATGTCGTTTGTTCGCCAATCAATGAACTTAAAAAAATTGTTACCGCGGCAAATCAAGAAAATATGGACGTTGTTAGCATTACTATTGCTGAATTTGCCTTTGCTAATTTGTTGCCGATACAAAAGGATGCTTGTTTATTGGTTTGTCAGCAGCCAAATGAAGAAATTGTATTGTTGATTATCAAGCAGGGGAAATTATACTTTCAACGTCGTTTACATGGCTTTAGTCAAATAGCGAGCAAAACTGAAGATGAATTGACTATGGCCGTTATTGATAATTTGGCATTAGAAATTCAACGTTCTTCAGATTATTTTGAACGGCAATTAAAGCAAGCGGCTATAAAAGATATTAAAGTATTACTGCCAATGGCATCAGAAAGTTTTTTTGCTCGAAAACTTAGCGAAAACTCTCATATACCGGTTAGCTTGTTGGCTTTACCTGAAGCCTATCAAGCACATCGTGAATATGCTTCTGCTATTGGGGCAACAATGGTTGATGATAGAATTACTGAGCAATCTCAGGAGTTGATTAATGTCAGTTAGCCCTAATCAGAGTAGCAGTGCTGAAAAGCTCACTATCAACTTATTACAGCCAGAGCTGCTGCCTGAAGAAGTTTTATTAACTTTACCTCGCGTTGTTAGTGTTTGGTGTCTAGTGCTTTTTATTATGATAGGTTGGGCTGTAAAAACCAACTACACTCAACACTCTCTTAAAGCAAAGTTAACAGTTTTGCAGCAAGAAAATAGTAAATATACTAATCAACTAAGCACACTCACAACTCAATTAGCGGCGCGTAAAGTTGATAGAAAATTGGCTGATAAGTTGGCCACTATCAAATTATTAATGAGTAACAAACAAGCGTTGCATGCAAAATTAACTAATCCAAATAAAACCTATGTTGCAGGGTTTGCGGCCGCAATGGATGATTTAGCGAAATTACATCACCAAGATATTCGTTTAGAGGCTATTAATATAAATAATGATAATATGACGTTTTCTGGTTTAGCTTTAACACCTGAGGCTGTACCTGCGTGGTTAGCCGGTTTCGAAAACTCTGTGTTGTTGTCGGGGAAATCCTTTTCCCGCTTTAAATTATCTGAAAATGAGCAAAATATTACTGAATTTATGGTTAGCTCTAAAGATAAAGAGGGTTCTATCCATGAGTAAACAGTGGCAAGAATACAGTGATAACTACCTGAAACTGACAATTCGTGAGCAGTACCTTATTTTCTTAACGGGTTTAGTCGCACTATTCTTCATCATTTTTTATCTATTTATTGATACTAAAATGATTGAAAATAAGAAGTCTTCTCAGCAAATTGTGCGACTTCAATCAAGTACTCAATCTTTGAAAATATCTACTATAGAAATGCAAGCAGCTTTGCAACGCGATCCAAACGAAGATACTAGAAATAAAATTGCTCAGTATGAAGCTAAGCTCGCTAAAGTAGATGAAAAACTATTAACCTTAACGAGTGACTTAATCAGCCCAGTGCAAATGCGTTACGCCTTGTTGGATTTATTAAAGCTTGAAAAAGGAGTGTCATTATTATCTTTTGAGCTTCTAGGTGCGCAACCACTACTATCTGGTGAGTCTACAACAGAGCAGTCATCAGAGCTATCATCAAAAAAAGCGTCAGAGAAAAAAGCAACAAGTGAAAATGTTGAGCCTCCTGTTGGTTTAAATTTATATCGCCATGGCATTAAAATTAAACTGTCAGGAAGCTATTTCGACTTGCAAAACTATTTGTCGCAGCTTGAAAAGCTTTCATGGAAATTTTTCTGGCAAGATTTTAATTTCAAATTAACTGAATACCCAAAAAGCGAATTAGAAATAGAAATGTACAGTTTGGGCACTAAGAAGGAGTTTGTCGGTGTTTAAATTTAGTCATGCTTTTTCAGTTTTGTTTGTTGTAGTTTTGATGACAAGTCAGGTATCTGCGGCCAAGGTAGACCCTACACGTCCTTTTGGCCACAAAGCTTCATCAACGGTTACACCTGGCGGTAAAAAAATGGTGTTAGAGTCAATTATTCATGGAGATGGAATTCATACCGTGGTGATTAGCGGTAAGGTATTGAAAACTTTTGATTATATTGGTGAATATCAATTGACTGCTGTGAATGATCAAAGTGTTATATTGCGCAGTAAAACAGAGCGTATTAAATTGAATATTTTTAAAGGTAACGTTGTTAAAGCGAGTGTTGCTAAATAGAGTGAAAGTGAACGAGTACAAATGCTTAATCCTACTTCTTAACAATGAACTCAAAAAATAATAAAGATAAATGAAATTATGAAACAGTCAAAATTGAAAATAGCCCTCTCTGCCTTATTGCTAACATTTGCAGGCTGTCAAAGTACACCTGAAAACCCTGCTGATATGAAAGAGGGTTTAGACCAAGCAATTAATGAAACTAAAACGTTAAATAGCCCCAAACCATTAACACAAGTACCAAATTCAGTTCAACAAGAGTTGATGCTGCAAAATATGGCACAGGCTAAACAAGGACTATTATCAGAGAAAAGGCTTGAAATTTCTGCAACGTCAGTGGCTGCAAAGGACTTCTTTACCGCGATCGTAGAGGGGTCTTCGTATAGTATTGCAATTCATCCCGATGTTAGTGGCAGTATTACCTTAAGCTTGACCGATGTAACCTTGACTGAGGCTATTGATGTAATCGAAGATATCTATGGTTATGATATTCGTGTTAATGGCAATGTTATTCAGGTATTTCCAGCGGGAATTCGTACTGAAACTTTTGCGTTAAATTATTTGTTCTTGAAACGATTTGGTACTTCTAGCACCAGCATAAATTCTGGTGGAGTTTCAGAAAACGATCCAAACAATGGTGGTAACAACAATAATAACGGCAATAGTAATAATAGCAATAGTAGCAACAACCGAAATAATCAAAGTGGTCAAAACGGGCAAAACAATCAAAATGGCCAAAGCAATAGTGGTATTAATATTTACACTGAAAATGAATCAGATTTTTGGGTTGAATTAAAAGAAACTCTTACCGCATTTGTAGGTACTGAAGGTGGTCGTGCTGTGATTGTTTCACCACAAGCAGGTTTAGTTACAGTACGAGGTTTACCAACAGAAATTGATGCTGTGGAAAAGTTTATCTCTGATACAGAAACTCATTTGCATCGACAAGTGATTATTGAAGCTAAAATAATGGAAGTCACCTTAAATGATGATTACCAACAAGGCGTACATTGGAATGAAGTTTTAGGAAGTCTAGGTAAAACAGATTTTACCTTTAGCACCAGTGGTAATATAAATGGCAACCCTATATCAAGCAATATAGGTGGAGCAACATCATTAAGCTTTTCTGGTCCAGACTTTAGTGGCGTAATTGATTTGCTACAAACCCAAGGCAATGTACAAGTATTATCAAGCCCAAGAATTACCGCAACGAATAATCAAAAAGCGGTAATAAAAGTGGGTGAAGATGAATATTTTGTTACTGACGTTTCAAGTACTACCACTACGGGCACCTCAACAACAACAACACCAGAAGTAGAGTTAACACCATTTTTCTCTGGTATAGCCTTAGATGTAACACCACAAATTGATAAAGATGGCAGTGTTATTTTGCATGTGCATCCATCTGTGACGTTAACTGATGAGCAAAATAAAACCATTCAACTTGGCTCCGAAGAGTTAATTTTACCCTTAGCACAAAGCCGTGTTCGAGAATCTGACACTATTATCCGCGCCAAGTCAGGAGAAATTGTGATAATTGGTGGCTTGATTGAAACCTATACAATAGATCAAGAATCTAAAACACCACTACTTGGTGATATTCCGCTTTTGGGTGGCTTATTTAAAAGTGTTAGTGCAACTACCCAAAAGCGAGAGTTAGTTATTTTACTTAAACCTGTTGTTATTGGCCAAGATACTTGGAAAACACAACTACAAGATGCCCGGGCATTATTGAAAAAATGGTTTCCTGAAGAAGATGTTTCTATAGATTAGCGCTTATGTATTTGTACCATTTTGGCTTAACAGAGTTACCTTTTACACTGACGCCAAACACCAATTTTTTTTTAGCGCTTGAGCCTCATAACGAGGCACTTGCGGTACTAATGACCGCGCTTAAAACTGGCGAAGGGTTCATTAAAGTTATTGGTGAAGTGGGGACAGGTAAAACGTTATTATGTCGTAAGTTGCTTAACGAAATACCAGAGCACTTTGTTACAGCTTATATTCCTAATCCTTATTTGAATCCAGATGAGCTAAGAAGAGCTGTCGCGCTAGAATTAGGCGTAAAACAAGCACAGCGAATGTCAACGCAGCTATTAACACAACGAATTCAAAATCGATTACTGGAGCTGCATAGCAAAGGTCATTCTGTTGTGCTTATTCTAGATGAAGCACAAGCATTGCCAGCGACAAGTCTGGAAGCTTTACGCTTGTTCACCAACTTAGAAACCGAAACACGAAAATTGTTGCAAGTTGTCTTGTTTGCACAGCCCGAACTAGATCAGCGTTTAGCCCAAACAGAGTTTAGACAGCTGTGCCAACGTATTACTTTTTCTTATCAATTAAGAGCAATGAATAATAATGAAGTACAACAATACATACAGCATAGATTACACGTTGCAGGTTACAAGGGAGCGGCATTGTTTTCGGAAAAACTATGTAATGAAATAACCAAAGTCACCAAGGGCATACCACGTTTAGTGAATGTAATATGCCATAAAATGTTAATGCTTAGTTATGGTGAAGGCGGCTACCAAATGACTAAAAAACAGCTTAGCGCTGCGGTAAAAGATACTGAAAGTATTAATAATCATCTTAACAAAACTAGCAGCGCTAGCTTGATAAATACTGTTACGTTAAGCTTATTGTTAGTCATTTTTGGCTATTTTGTTTATTCTTTTTATCTCTCAGGGGCAGTATAGTGAGTGTTATTAACCAAATGCTAAAAGATTTAGAACAGCGTGCACCTGAACAAGGACATGCATCTATACCAGCAATGGCACCACAAAAATCATCTACCTTGAAAATAGTATTACTAAGCGCCCTAGTATTACTTAGTTTGAATGCGCTTGGTTTTTATATTTGGAGTTTGCAAGAGCGGGTAGCGCAGAGCGAATCAAAACAACAAAAAACAGTTAACACTGAAAGTGTAGAGCAGGTTTTAACAAGTCAGCCAATACAAGTGAAAAATCCAAGTGATCAGGAACACCAACAAGAGCTTGCAAGCACTACAAATGAAAATCAGGTTTTAACTAGCCAACCAACCACAGTGCAAAAATCGAACAATCAAACGCAACCGCAAAAAGTTGCAATCACCAACGATGAAAAACAAAGCTCACTTCAACAATTAAATGAAGAGTTTAAATCTGTCACTCTATCAACAAAAAAAGAACAAGCCCCCGTACCTACAGTTACAAAACTTTCAGCTAGACAACTTTCAACTCTAGATAAAGCTAAAGCCAGTAAAATGTCTGTGTCTCGACGTCAGCTTACGTCAAAAGAGATGGTTGTACAAAAATTAGCAAAGGCTGAAAAAGCGGTTAATATAAATGAAATAGCTAAAGCAGAGCAGTTATTTGAAGAGATATTGATCATTGACCCTAACCATAAAGAAGCACGAAAGAAACTTGCGGCATTATGGTTTGGGCGAAAATCATACCAACAGGCAATGAACTTATTATCTCAAGGGATCGTAATAGATAAGCAAGACAGTGAATTACGTTTAATGAAAGCGCGAATTCATCTGAAGCAAGGGCAACATGAAGGGGCCTATAATACTTTGAAGCCGTTAGCCTCTCTTGAACAAGAAGAATATCAAGTAATGCTCGCCAATATTGCTCAGCAAATTGAGCAATACCCAAGTGCAATTGGCGCTTATCAAGTATTGATTGAAATGCAGCCGTACAGCGGTCGTTGGCATTTGGGTTTAGCAATAGTTTACGACAAAAACAGCCAGTTTTTATTGGCAGTTAATGAATATGCGCTTGCTTTAACCAAAGCAGATTTGTCAGCATCATCAGCTAAGTTTGCACAGCAACGTATGCAAGCTTTAGGAGAATAAATACCATGGCAGCCCCAAAATTAGGAATGCGCTCAGTTGGAATGACTGACTTGTTGGTTCAATTAGGCTTGCCTGATTTTTACGAACTATTGGAGAATAGATAACATGGCAGCTCCTAAATTAAAGATGCGCTTAGGTGACCTTTTGGTTCACGAGCACATTATTACTAACGAACAATTAATGCAGGCGCTAAATAGTCAAAAAACTACAGGTCGAAAATTGGGTGATACGCTTATTGAATTAAGCCATTTATCAGAACGACAACTTTTAGAGTTTTTAGCACAACAATTAGATGTGCCGTTTTTAGATATTAGCCAGCGTCGGATTGCCACCGAAAGCGCCAGTTTAATATCTGAAGTGCACGCGAGGCGATTACGGGCATTGATTATTGAAGACAAAGGTGAGTCAGTTGTTGTTGGTATGAGTGACCCTGCTGATTTAAATGCTATCGATCAATTAGAGCAGATGTTATCACCAAAGCGCCTTGAATTAGCGGTAGTGATGGACTCTCAAATGTTTGAAGCATTTGATGGCCTTTATCGTCGAACTGCGGATATTGAATCTTTTGCCAGTCAACTAGAAGAAGAATATGAAGAGTCATCGAGTTTTGATTTATCAACATCATTTATTGATGAATCTGGCGATGCAACTGTTGGTAAATTATTGCAGTCAGTTTTTGAAGACGCTGTGCAAATGCGTGCCTCAGATATCCATATCGAGCCAGATGAAAATCAATTACGTATTCGTCAGCGTATTGATGGTGTTTTACAAGAAAACATTTTAAAAGAAAATAAAATTGCCTCAGCGATGGTTTTACGTTTAAAACTAATGGCCGGTTTAGATATTTCTGAAAAGCGTATTCCACAAGATGGTCGTTTCCATTTGCAAATATCGGGGCATAGCATTGATGTGCGTATGTCTACCATGCCTGTGCAACATGGTGAATCAGTGGTTATGCGTTTGCTCGACCAATCTGCGGGTTTGCTCTCATTTGATCAAACCGGTATGCCCGATGATTTTGTTAAGCGTGTACGTCATCAAATTACGCGCCCTCATGGTATGGTTTTAGTTACGGGTCCAACAGGGAGTGGTAAAACAACCACTTTGTATGCAGCATTAAGTGAGCTAAATGAAGCAAGTAAGAAAATAATTACGGTGGAAGATCCTGTTGAGTATCGTTTACCCCGCATTAACCAAGTTCAAGTTAACCCTAAAATAGGCTTAACCTTTTCAACCGTATTGCGTACAGCTCTTCGTCAAGATCCCGATATTATGATGGTTGGTGAAATGCGCGATCAAGAAACCGTAGAAATTGGTTTGCGAGGCGCATTAACAGGTCACTTAGTATTATCCACACTGCATACTAACGATTCTATTACTAGTGCGCTGCGATTACTTGACATGGGAGCTGCTGGTTTTTTAGTGGGGAGTTCTTTGCGCGCTATTATTGCTCAGCGATTAGTTCGTCGAGTTTGTGAAAGTTGCGTGGAAGAATATAAGCCTGAATCTCAAGAATTATTATGGCTAACTAATTTAGCGGGTGAAAAAGCCAAGGCGACTAAGTACGTTCAAGGGAAAGGTTGTCAAAGCTGTCAATACACGGGTTATAAAGGTCGAATAGGTGTTTTTGAATTATTGGAAATGAATGAGCCCATGATGGCAGCACTTAAACGTGATGATGCAGAGGCTTTCACCCGATTCTCTAAAGAAAACCCTACCTTCACCCCATTAGCGCTGGCCGCCTTTGATTATGCAGCTCAAGGTGTAACCACGGTAGTAGAAGTATTACGTTTAGTTGAAACGATTGATATTAACTAGTATCAGTCAATTGTAATTGAAAACTTATTCGCACTTGTAAAAAAGGCGTAAGAATTAAATATGGCATCATTTAAATATATAGGTCGTAATAATAACGGTAGCCAAGTCAAAGGCACTATGGAAGCGGGTAATACCTCTGCCGTAGCAGAGCAATTAGTGCGCAAAAATATTACACCGGTATCTATTTCAATTTTAGCAAAAAATCAAACTGAAAGCCTTGCCAGTAAAGATGTTAGTGAAATTTTTGGTTTTAATAATGTTTCCCTAGATGAACTGATTATTTTTTCCAGGCAAATGTATGCGTTAATGCGCTCTGGTGTTCCTATTTTACGTGCAATAAACGGCATGGCTGATGCCAGCACGTCAACAACCTTAAAAAAAGCACTAATTGATATTGCTAGCCAATTAGAAGGGGGTTATACCTTATCTTCAGCGCTGAACCAACACCCTAAAATTTTTGGGAATTTGTTTGTTTCTTTAATTCATGTAGGAGAAAACACTGGTCAGCTAGAAGAATCATTTTTGAAATTAACCACCTACTTTGAACGAGAGCAAGCAACAAGAAAACGTATAAAAACAGCATTACGTTATCCAAGCATGGTATTAATTGCCCTTGCTGCAGCATTGGTTATTTTAAATATTTTTGTCATACCTACTTTTGCCAGCATGTTTGCAAAGTTGGGAGCGGAGTTACCCTTAGCAACCAAATTTTTAATTACCAGTTCAAGCTTCTTTTTAAATTATTGGCCTTACATGCTTGTTGCTTGTATTGCCGCTTATTTTGCACTTAAACAATCACTGAAAACAGAAAAAGGCCGTTACCAATGGGATAAACGAAAAATAAAGTTACCCATTATTGGCAGTATTATTGAGCGTTCAATCTTAGCTAGGTTTTCTCACAGTTTCGGTATCATCTTAAAATCAGGTATTCCAATGACAACAGGATTAACCCTAGTTGCCGATGCCGTTGATAACAGCTTTATGCAAGAAAAAATTGTGGCCATGCGATCGGCTATTGAAAGTGGTGAAAGTTTATTACGTGCAGCTATTGCGAGTACTTTATTTACGCCGCTGGTTTTACAAATGATAGCCGTTGGTGAGGAAACAGGTCGTGTAGATGAACTACTCAAAGAGGTTGGCGACTATTACGAGCGAGAAGTTGATTACGATTTAAGTACCCTTACAGCCAGAATAGAACCACTACTGTTAGTTGTAGTTGCAGCTATGGTCTTAGTGCTTGCGTTAGGTATATTTACCCCAATGTGGGATATGGCATCAGCTATGCAAGGTAAATAAAAGGCAAAAGAAGAAAAAGTGACAAGTTATAAAGGTTTTATTAAATGACATCAAACAGCGAAAAAAAAGAAAAATCACTCGCAGAGTTTGTTGTGATAGTTGCGTTAGTGGGCGTAATGATGGCTGTTTTTATTAATTTTTATATTAAAAATGAATCGCAGTTTACTCAAGCGGGTTTTGCCACCATAGCACAAAGTTTTAATACCAAGGTGAATGCGGTACATGCGCAATGGATGATGGATAAACAGCCCAATGTTGTTTACCTTGCGTCTTTAAATAATGAGCAAAAAGAAGCCGTATCTGTTAATAAAGCAGGTTGGATAGATGTGCAACAAACTCAATTGACTTGTGACGCTATTTGGCAGTTAGTGATGGAAACCCCAATAAGTGCAATGAAGTTTCCCGTTAGCGCGATAGAAGTGCATACATCACTCAATAAACGGCTCGGTAAGCAACAAAGTAAAGAAGGTGACTCTATAAAGAGTGAGTGCCGTTACGTATTGCTTGATGGTAGTTATTTTCAATATAACCGTGCTAAAGGTAAAGTAAGTAAAGTAATTAAGTCAAATTAGTCGCTTTGCCTACTTATTTTGTTCAAAAGTATATTTAATGGCGTGAAATAAGTGACTTAGTAAATAAATCACTGTTACAATTAAATTAGTGGCATACATAAAGAGGTTGGTATGATTAATACAAGTAAGAAAATGAGCGTGAAAAAATCTTCAGGTTTTACCTTGATTGAACTCGTGATTGTTGTCGTTATATTAGGCTTTTTAGCGGTAACGGCTATCCCTAAATTTTTAGATTTAACTGACCAAGCAAAACAAGCCAATATTGAAGGTATGGCAGGCGGTTTTGCTACTGGGGTTTCATTGGCAAGAGCACAATGGGAAGCTGAAGGGCGCCCCTCATCCAATAGTGTTAATCGTGTTGATTATGATGGTTCCATTTTATATTTAACAACACCACCAGATCCTAATAACGATAACATTAGACCAGGTTACCCAACAGGCTTAGACGCAAATAATTCTGACGGTACTGGAATGACAACAACTGATTGTATTGATGTCTGGCAGGGGATTTTGGCCCAGCCGCCAACAATTACAGCAACCTCAACAGATCTTGATGATAGTAGTATAAATTATTATGTTATTGTCTCGAATAATCTTTGCGCTTATTTTTTAAGAGAAACCTTAAATCAAGATGTTAATGGCGATTTTGAAGCTCCAGCAAATACTACAGTGGGTAATAATTTTACTTATAACAATGCAAATAGTTCAGTTGTGGTACATATAAATTAAATATTAAGTGTGCTTAATAACAAAATAGTTTTACAAATAATAATATTAAATTGAATTTAAAGGAAAATACATGAAACGTTTGAATATGTCAGTAAGTAATGAACAGAAGGGTTTCACCTTAATTGAATTAGTGGTGGTTATCGTCATTTTAGGTATTTTAGCGGTAACAGCAGCGCCCAAGTTTATTGACCTTCAAGATGATGCTCGAACTGCAACGTTAAATGGAATTAAAGCATCTATGCAGTCTGCTTCAAGCATGCTTTATAGTAAATCTTTAATAAAAGGTAATGAAGCATCAGGTGCTGCAGATGCTATTTTTGTTACAGTTAACAATATTAATATTAACACCAATTTTGGTTATCCATTAGCTGATTATGATAGCACCGCAGAAGCAGGTGATTGGGATGATTTACTAGACATAGACGCCAGTGATTTTCTCTCGGTAGTTGTTGGTGGGGAATTACTTTATTATCCTGCAGGTCAGACTGAACCCACTGTTAATACTGCTGAGTGTATTGTTTTCTATACTCAAGCTGCAAATGCAGCAGCAACTCCTGAATTTACAGTAAATGACTGTTAGGAGTGGCGTTAAATAGCATTATTTGCTAAATTTTTAAAGGAGAGCTTAGCTCTCCTTTTTTGACTAAAAATATGAATAATTGTGATGAATAAAAACCAATCGGGTTTCACTATCATAGAGTTAATAACTGTAATTATTCTCATAGGAATACTTGCCGTAGCTGTATTGCCTAAATTTGATGGTACGGCCAGTTATGAGGCGCATAGTCACCGAGCACAACTCATTTCAGCTTTGCGCTTAACTCAACAACGTGCAATGCAGCAAACAGATAGTGATGATGACTATTGTCATCAACTGATTTTTGACAATGATAGTAACGTTTCTCGTTATGGAGTTCCTGATAGAGTGGATTGTGAAGTAACCACCTTTGCTGATGATTGGGAGCCTGACGCAACTGGATTTGAGGTTGAGGAAAGATATCAAGTTAGCTTTGCTATCAAAGGAAAAACAAACCCCAGTGCTATTACTTTTGATGGCATGGGACGACCTATTATCAACAAAAGCGTTGATAATAATTGCTCTGGTGGTTGCACTATCAATGTTCAAAGTAGTGTAGAAACTTTAGACATAATAATAGAGTCAGAAGGTTATATTCATGCCAAATAACTCACTATTCGTTAACTCACGCGGCTTTACCCTAATAGAATTAATTGTTGGTATTGTAGTGTTATCAATTTCCTTATCAATTATTTCAACCCTTATAGCACCTGCCGAACAGAAAAGTGCCGATCATATATTACAAGTGAAAGCGGCAGAATTAGGGCAAAGTTTTTTAAATGATATCAATTCACGCGCTTTTGATGAAAATTCAGATATGGCTGGTGGTTTAGTGCGTTGCGGAGAGCCTAATGCTGTTTTAAATCCTTGCTCTCCTATTCTTGGCCCTGAAG
>Ga0209184_1000411_pt1 | contig 46991 bp, 44 predicted proteins | sample EN8Hudsemesocosm_2_FD_184627 | JGI IMG/M metagenome (GOLD analysis project Ga0209184, IMG submission 184627) | Methane-oxidizing microbial communities from mesocosms in the Hudson Canyon - EN8C Hudson Canyon (SPAdes) (version 2) | ecosystem: Environmental > Aquatic > Marine > Cold seeps | place... | reverse complement strand
TAACCGACGAAATTACTTGCTTCATTCTATGCGTTAACTCACTTAATCATAAAAGTGAAAAGTAAGGTTCAAAAAAATGAGCAAGGATCGGTGTATTTAACTTGACGTGGGGAGTCATACCAACGCCCGAATAATGGGCAAATACTAGTTGGTTAAAATAAGCGACGCAGGAGCAAAAACCAACTGTTATTTGTCCTGATTGATTTGCTTGTTAGGGTAATTTAACACTGAAATCCATGATTTTTTCTATAATAATCAGCCTGTTCTTCTGGCATTGATTTAAATAAAGCACAAATTGTAAAACTGCCATATTGTTTATTATTTTCTACATATCCCCAATCAGATATATCACTGTGTTTAAATGATACTAATTGGCCTAATTTTACACTTTTCACTAACCTTGGTTCATTAGCCAAAGTCCCCTCAAAACTGCCACTTTCGTGTATTTTAAAAGGTTGCACCCAAAAGTGTTCCGTTCCAAATTCATCGGTAATCATAACCTTTAGTTTGTAATTATTTATTTGAGGAAATTTAGACTGATATCTATCAAAGAATCCGCCTAAAGAGGCTCGAGCATCTTTAATTGCCTTGACCATTACAGGATCAGATTCTTTAGCCCAAACGATTTCATTTTCATCACGCTCTTGAGATGAAACATTTAATGTTAATAATGACAAAAAAGTAACTATGACTATCCGATTCATACACATCCTTATTGATTTCCCTAACGCCCTAATAATGGGCAAAAAATTGTTGGCTAAAATGTTGAGGAACGAAAACAGCCAACTGTTTTTTGTCCTTATTTATTAGCTTGTTATATTTCATTATACTGAATAAATGCGAAGATTAAATAGATAACAAATAAAGCAATAGGAAAGAATAACAATGCTTTTTTAGTGCCTTTTAACTTTTGTGAAGCAGCGTATTTTTTAACTGAAGCTAATTCGTGCGATGTTAAATTATGGTTACAATGGACGCAGGATTTATCACCAACATTGATATGCAACCCGCAAGCAGGACAAGGGCCTTTTCTATCTTTTAATCGGGAGTAATTAACCATCTCAGCATCCATTTGATAACCCATCCATGATTTGAAATATAACGCCCTAATAATGGGCAAAAAATTGTTGGCTAAAATGTTGAGGAACGAAAACAGCCAACTGTTTTTTGTCCTTATTAATTAGCTTGTTATATAGCTAGTTAACTACAGTGTTCGATAAATATATACTGGAATTTTTCCCAATCCTGAGTATTACAAATTCGATATTTGAGCCGTTCATAAACTTTTGCGTAATCAGGTTCGTTTTTGATTAGGGATATAAGTTTATTACCGTATTTATGAGCATCATCCTTGTTATCAAGGATGTAACTAAGCTCTAAAAGTGAGTTATATATATTTGAACGTTGGCTTAAACTCATGTCAGTTTCGTGCTCCAAAATAGCAACATAAGCTACATTTGAACGAGTAAAATCCTTCTGAGTTATAAACAGAAATGCCTGATACATTAAGTCATCAATTTCATTCTTACTTGCAGAGTGCACAAAGGAAGAAGTGATTAATAAGAATGATATTAAATAAAGTTGAAGCTTACTCAAAACTATCCCTAGCTATATAACGCCCCGCTAAGGGGAAATTTATTGTTGGCTAAAATGTTGAACGGAGTGAAAACAGCCAACTGTAAATTTTCCCTCTTGAGCGCCTTGTTAGGCACTACCTAGCACCGAACTATGTCTTTTGTTTATTAAAACTGTAATTAAAATCTCGTTTTTGAACATTACGATTGTCATATTCTGCCCACCAAAGAACATTCCGAGGATCATTTAAAGCTTTATCGGTATAGCTTTTTAATGAATCGTAGTCACTTTCTGATAGGTACAGAGCACACCTGATTATGCGTGAAAGATTGATCTCAGTATCGAGAGCGAGTAAAGGCTGAATAATTCCCTTTGCTTTTTCGGTATCTGAATAATTATTATTTATCCAAACCTCGATGTCATCTTCAAACTTTTTCATGGTATGCCTAACGCCACATTAAGCGGCTAATGACAGTTTGGCTAAAATAGTGAGGCACGAACGGAAGCCAACTGTTATTAGTCCGTTTGAATGCCTTGTTAGCAGCAGGTTAGTTAAATATGCCAAACTTGCTACTAACGCTAAAATTAAATTAGTGGAAATGAGAAGCAAAAAACATTGCAACACTTAGCCACCAAACTTGATTGATAAACAATAACATAGAATATTTACCAATCAATAAAAACTAAATTATTTACCACAAAAAAGGAAGGAAATAAATGCCAATCCTTTGGAGTGAAATGCAAAGCCAACCACAAATTTAACTAGAACAAGTGATGCCTGCTAACGCCCTAATAACGGGCAAATTATAGTTGGTTAAAATAAGCGACGCAGGAGCAAAAACCAACTGTAATTTGTCCTGTTAATTAGCTTGTTAGGTGTAATTACAACCTTTCCAAATAACGCCTCGTGAAAGAACAGAACCGCAATTATCGCAAGATAATAATTTAAGATTTGAAATAAAACCTGATAATTTATCTTTACCTAGGCTTCTTTCAGGAATTGCGCAACAATGGTGTACATGAGAACAATTTGTGCATTGTGTATTTTCAATATTGACCAATAAATTCGTATTATCAATATAAAGTGAAACGTAATTCCTGCGAAAATGTTCAGAGTTTAGTATGGCTTTACTTAAATCTGCATTTGCATCAATGATTTCATCTAAACCTTCAGGTATCAATACAGTTGAATCCCAACTACCAAGAACCAAATCACCGAAATACATCGTTTACACCTAACAGCTTATTAGACGAACAAATAAAGGTTTTCCCCATTATTTTTATCATCTAAATTTCTTATAATTCAATAAATATACTTTACTACTTCTTATAGTTCAATCAGTTATGTTCATAGAATAATTTATTATTGTTGTTTAAAACCATTTAATTCCCCCTTTCCGGTGGAAAGAGGGAATTAAAGCTGCACTGTATATAAAAACATACTCACATTAAAAAAATTTAAAAGTGGAACACTATTTTTAACGTTGAAAGGCATAATTGTTCCTTATTTTCGATGGAGATACTGATCTTTAATTTAATTCGCATTCATATAATCAAATATTGAACCATGCATAATAATAATCATGATAAAACTTTATAAAACTATCATAAAAACCTATACTGTGTTTTTGTACAGTAACGGTTTGTGTTATGAAAATTATTCCTATTTATATTGAAGCGGGTATATCGGGCTTTGAGAGTCCGGCAGCAGAGTATAAAGAGCTTGGCTTGTCGTTAGACCAGCTACTTGTTCGACATCCTAATGCTACCTTTATTGGACAAGCTTCAGGGCAGTCAATGCAAGGTGTTGGAATTTTTGATGGCGATTTACTGATTGTTGATAGATCATTAACTGCAAAAAATGGTGACATTGTGGTGGCAAACTATAATGGTTGTTTTGTTTGTAAGTTAATTGATAAAAAGCAAGCTCGACTATTATCAGCCTCTAATGAATTTGCGCCTGTTAGCATTAAACCTGAAGATGATTTTCAATTAGAGGGCGTTGTTACCCGATCAATTAGGCTTCATCATAAAGCATCTGAATTAACCGCATGTATGCATTAGTAGATGCGGTTTCTTTTTATGCCAGCGCAGAAAAGGTGTTCGACCCTAGCATAAGAAATAAACCCGTCGTTGTTCTAACCAATAACGATGGCTGTATTTGCGCTGTTTGCCCTATTGCCAGACGGCTTGGTGTACCTAAGTTCATCCCCTACTTCAAAATTAAGCATTTCCTACAAAAGCACGGTGTAATTGTTCGCTCTTCCAACTACGAATTATACGCAGACTTAAGCGAGAAAATGATGAATGTTATCGCAAGATATTGCGATAACCCGCATATTTATTCTATTGATGAATCTTTTTTACATTTTAAAAACTACAGTGGTGTTATTAAAAATTGGCATCAATATGGGCACGAAATTAGACGCGCCATTTGGAAAGAAACTCGCTTGCCTGTTGGTGTTGGGTTTGGTACTACTTCAACGTTAGCTAAGGCGGCTAATCATGCAGCGAAAAAGCTTACCGGTTTTAATGGTGTTGCTGTTATCGATAATGCGCAAAGTGCTAAATCAATCCTAGAGCAAATGGATGTGAGTGATGTCTGGGGTGTTGGCAGAAAAATATCCGAACGGTTAAAGCAACAAGGACTTCAATCGGCTTATCAGTTATCAAAGCAATGCCCTAAAGTTATACGCAAACAATTTAGTATTGTAACCGAGCGCACCGTTAATGAATTAAATGGTATTAGTTGCTTAACATGGGATGAAATAAAAGAGCCTAAACAAGAAATATTCTCTACCCGTAGCTTTGGTCAACGCATTGTTGATATCAACACTTTACAAGCCGCATTAACAACCCATAGCGCCATTGTTGCTAAAAAAGTGAGGCAACAGTCATCTCTCATCAAAAAACTGCTGGTATTCGCGGCAAGCTCTCCCCATGATGAAAACTATTACAAACAAGCTATGGTATATAAATTTCCTGTATCAACAGATAATAGTTGTGACTTAGCTAAGGCTGTTAGCTTAGTACTCGCTGATATTTTTATTAAAGGTGTACGGTTTTATCGTTGTGGTGTTGGCGCTATTGAATTGGAAAGTAGGTGTTATCAGCAACCAGACCTATTTTTACCCGATAATTCAAACCCAATATTGATGAATTGCCTTGATAATATTAATAATCGTTATGGGCAAGGCACTTTAAAATTAGGCGCTGAAGGTCAATCACAAGCGTGGCAAATGAAACGACATTTTTTAAGCCCTCAATACACGAGTAACTGGCGGGATATTCCTAAAATTCGTTGTTAAATAATCATCATTTTAAAACCATCAGAACCTCCTACTTTAAAACGAATTAGCGTATATTAGGCTGCTAATAGAACATTCAACACAAATTTAATACAAAGAGATATGATGAATAAACTAACAACACTGCTGGATCGCATTACGATTGAGCCAGTAACAACGGCCACTTCTTGTGTTATCTGGCTACATGGCTTAGGTGATTCAGGAGCAGGTTTTGCGCCAGTAGTGCCACTATTAAATTTGCCACAAGGTCATGGCATACGTTTTGTTTTTCCGCATGCTCCAGAGCAAGCCGTTACCATTAACAATGGTTTTGTGATGCCATCTTGGTACGATATAAAAAATGATGATTTGCATAACCGGGCAGATATGGATGGCGTACATCAATCTGAATGCTTAGTGCGCGCTTTAATTAACGAGCAAATTGATAACGGGATCAAAGCAAGTAACATTATCTTGGTAGGCTTTAGTCAAGGCGGCGTAATGAGTTTGTTTACGGGCTTAAGGTTTGAACAAACATTAGCGGCAATAATAGCATTGTCATGTTATTTACCAATAAAAGATCAATTGCCGAGCCAATTAAGTGCAGCCAATATGAACACGCCAATATTACAACACCATGGCGAACAAGATGATGTTGTTCCTGTGTCAGCTGGGAAAATGGCAAACGAGTTAATGAAAAATAATGGCTATAATACTCAATGGAAAACTTATCCAATGGCTCACAGTGTATTGCCTCAGCAACTCAATGATATCGGCATTTGGTTAACAGAATGCCTTGTTGAATAAAATGAGGCATGAACTACAGCCAATTGATTGTAGTTCATTTGAGCAATTTGATAGTAGTACTTTTAGCGCACAGCTGTGACTGTTATCTCTATTAAAGTGTTGCCTTCTAAAGCGACGCCTAAGCAAGCTCTTTGCGGCCAATGCTCAGGGTTTGAACCAAGCCAATCTTGCCATATTTCATCCATTTTAGCTTTGTCAGACATGTTAGCAATATAGACTTGAGATGATACAATTCGAGACTTATCAGATCCCATTTCAACCAAATTATCTTGTAGGGTATCTAACGCTTGTTTCGTCTGCCCCTCTATGCACAATGACATATCAGTAGCAGTAGATACCAACCATATTAAATCATTATAAGCAGACGCAATATTTCTCCCTTTGGAAGTTCCTCGTTTTCGTTCAATCACAGACATCTCCTGTATTTTAATGCTAGTTTGATCAACCTTAATTTATTTACTTATTAACGATATTCTTTTGGCGTTTTTCCTGTCCAGCGTTTGAACGCGTGGATAAAACTAGCCGATTCACTATAACCTAAACGCATTGATATTTGCTCAATATTCAAATTTGTTGTTGATAAATAATGAAGCGATTTTTTACTTAATTCTTCATTGACTAATTGCTGGAAAGTAACACCCTGCTCTTTTAATTTGCGTCGCATTGTACGTGCAGTGAGAAAATGCATTTTAGCTATAGTTTCCAAATTAGGTATTTCATTTTCCATTGTTTGAATTATTTGTCGTATTTTATCTTCAAAACTTTCATGACCGAACAGCGCAATTTCTTGGATTTTACATTGCTCTTCTAATAATTCACGCGTAAGTGAATTTGCTAATGGCAAATGTAAATCAAGATATCTTTCGTCAAACAATATTTCATTATAAGGCATCGAAAAGTGAACGGGGCATTCATATAATTCTTGATAGTGCTTAACACTTGTTGGACAGGGAAAATCAAAGTGTATCGTTTTAGGTTTTTGTCCAACAATAGAACGAGGAAACATATCGCGTGTCGATAAAAAAGCGAATGAAAAATCTCTTTCTAAATAAAAGCGCCTTAAATTTCCTAAATCAAATTGGTCGCTAAACCTTAAGATTGCATTGCCGTCTTTTTTAAAGAAATTAATATCAAAATGAGTATAGGCAAGACGAATATATTTAAGGAAGAATGCAATGGCATCACTTACAGTATCACTTGAGCCTGCTGCCAAACCAATATGACCAAATGCATTAAGTCGATAACATTGCCCTGCTTTAAAGCCTAGGTCATCATCCGCCAAGGTATTTACAAATTCATGAGTAAAAGCCACTTCTTGTTGAAAAGATATTGTCGCTTTAGGGTCGTTCAGCAGTTGCTCAGAAATATCAGCCTGCTCAAGCATCTCTTTAGCGTTATAGCCATTGCTTTGTACTAATTTAGCTAACAATGAAATGCCGATGATAGATTGACGGGCGTTAACATCTGCGACGGCAATAAGCTTACTACTCATTCGTTAATCATCCTTTAATATGTCCTAAATTATCAATAATCAGCCCTATTAAAGCATAAAAATAACGTTATATTCAGTTTAATATTTAAAAAGATGAAATGAATGCAAAAGAGATATTATATGAAACGTTGGAATGGTTGGGGTGATGAAAAGAACAATTTTGGTTTTGAATTAACTAAAACATCACAAGATTATATCGAAAACATCTTAGGCAAAAGCTCAGCGTTGCCAGAAATCACGCTCGATGAAGCGATAGCAAAAGTGCCGGAATCAAGAGCACCACAGCATAAGTTAATCAACACCGATGCAGAAGTTCGTTTACGTCATTGTCGCGGGCAAAGCATTCCTGATTGGTTAGCCACTCATAGCGGTGATTTTGGAACTTTTCCTGACGGGGTCGCGTTTCCAAACACAACGACTGAAGTACAAGAGCTATTACAATTTGCCAAACAAGAGAATTTAATCGTTATTCCTTATGGAGGAGGTACCTCTGTTTGCGGGCATATTAATCCAGAACAAAATGAACGCCCTATTATCACGGTCGCTTTAACCAATATGAATAAGCTTATTGCTTTTGATAAACAAAGCCAGATCGCAACCTTTGGTGCAGGCACACTCGGCCCTGATGTTGAAAAACAGCTATCTGCGCATGGTTATACCTTAGGGCATTTTCCACAATCTTGGGAGTTATCAACCGTAGGCGGTTGGGTGGCCAGCCGCTCTAGTGGTCAACAATCATTACGTTATGGACGCATTGAAAAAATGTTTGCTGGCGGAAATATAGAGACTTTACAAGGTTCGCTCGATATACCCACCTTCCCTGCATCATCTGCAGGACCTGATGTACGCGAAATGATTTTAGGTAGCGAAGGTCGTATGGGGATAATTACCGAAGTTAAAATGCGAGTGACAAAAATAGCCGAGCAAGAAAATTTCTACGTTGCTTTTTTCCCAAGCTGGCAAGTAGGCATGGAAGCCACGCGTGAAATTGTACAAAATGGCACCCAGCTTTCAATGATGCGTTTAAGTAATGAAGTTGAAACAGCTTCTCACTTAAAGCTTGCTGGACATGGTACAGCGGTTAAGTATCTAGAAAAATATCTGAGCATTCGAGGTGTTGCTAAGAGTAATGATGATGAGAAAACTATGTTCACTTTTGGCATTACCGGAAGTAAAGCACAATGTAAGTCAGCCTTAAAAATTACTAAGCAGTTTATCAGCAAACATAAAGGTGTTTACATTGGTACAGCTTTAGGAAAACATTGGCAACATAGCCGTTTTCGTAGCCCTTATTTACGTCAAGGTTTTTGGGATGCCGGTATAATTGTTGACACCATGGAAACTTGTCTTGATTGGTCAGCAGTTCCCGCTGCCGTAAAAGGAATGGAATCAGATATTGCTAATGCACTAAAATCTGAAACTAATTCGGCTCATAGTATTGATGAAAAAATTCATGTGTTCACGCACTTGTCACACTTTTATGGTCAAGGTTGCAGTGTTTATACAACTTATCTTTTTCGTATGGATGAAGACTATGACAAAACCATGCAACGTTGGTTGAAGTTAAAAGCTGCTGGCGCAGAAGCTATCGTCAAACATGGCGGAACTATCAGTCATCAACATGGTGTTGGAAAAGATCACGCGCCTTATTTGGCCGCAGAAAAAGGAGAGTTAGGCATTAAAGCGATCAAAGAACTCTGTCAGGTATTTGATCCCGAGCAGCGAATGAACCCCGGCACATTGGTTTAATTAAGTGATTGATATGCACAAGGATTCACTATCATTTACAAATCGATCTGATTTATTATCTAAATTAACTAAAGCTAAGTTAACTAAAAACGCTAATACCCACTTAGAACAACAATGGGACGTTATCGTTATTGGCGGTGGTATTGTTGGCGCGGGAATATTGCAAGAAGCAACGCGTCGAGGATTTAAAGCTCTATTAATTGAACAAAAAGATTTTGCTTGGGGCACATCAAGTCGTTCTTCTAAAATGGTGCATGGAGGCCTTCGTTATATAGCCCAAGGTGATATTAAACTAACCAAACATTCCCTACACGAGCGAGAGCGTTTGTTAAAAGAAGCGCCAGGACTTATTAACCGAATGGAGTATTATTTTGTTGTAAGGCAACGGCAATTCCCTGGTCGTTATATTATGGGTGCCTTGCTAAGTATTTATGACTGGCTTGCAGGTATAAAAGATCATAAGTTTTTAGGTTTTAAAGAAACCGTTGAAAAGTTCCCTACATTAAGAACTGATAAGCTAAAAGGAAGCTGTTATTACACTGACACTGTTGTTGATGATGCTCGGTTAGTAATGCGCGTTATACAAGAGTCTATTCAAGCGGGTGCACAGGTTATAAATTATACCAAGGCAAAAACGCTATTAAAGGATCCAAATACTAAGCAAGTTATTGGTGTAACAATTGAAGATACAGCAAATGAATCAAAAGAAAATGAGTCATTCAACTTAAAGTCATCAGTAGTCATTAATGCCACAGGAGCATGGGCAGATAAGCTACGTAGTGAAGTGGTTAATGAGAAACGTGTAAGGCCATTACGAGGCAGTCATTTAGTGGTAGCTCAAGAAAACCTCAGTGTTGATGCTGCTATAACAATACTACACCCAGAAGACAAACGACCTGTTTTTATTTTTCCATGGGAAGGTGTTACTGTTATTGGAACAACCGATTTAGATCATCATGAAAACTTAGATAAAGAAGCAAAAATAAGCCAAGATGAAATTGATTATTTACTGCAAGCAGTAGATAAAAGTTTTCCTGACAACAAAGTAACTTTTCAAGATATTATATCAACATTTTCAGGGGTTAGGCCCGTCATTAGTTCTGATCGAGATTTTTCTAAGCAAGCATCAAAAGAACGGCGAGATCACGCTATATGGGCTGATAATGGTTTGGTTACCGCAAGTGGTGGTAAGTTAACAACTTTTCGTTTAACTGCGATTGAAGCTATTAATGCAGCTATGCCATGGTTAGTATCTGATCAAAAAAACAAACATAAACCTGTAGATTATAATGATGATGTCTTTACTAATAAATCATTCGAGCAACTTTTTAAAGGCAAATTAAAGGTCAGCGAATACGAAGAATCATGGTTGCAACGCCTTGTCGGTAGATATGGTGATAATGCTGTTTTAATACTTGAGCAAGCGAATACAGAAGAAAAGCAAACTATAGGTAACACTCAATTTTGTTTAGCTGAATGTCGTTGGGCTATTAAACATGAAGCGGTTATTCATCTTGATGATTTATTATTAAGACGAACCCGTTTAGGATTACTATTAAAAAGTGGAGCAGAAGAATTATTTTCTCCACTATCAGATATTTTTCAGCAAGAGCTTGGCTGGAATATAGCAAAGTGGCAAGATGAAGTGACTCGCTATAATTCGATTTGGCAGCAATTTTACTATTTACCAAAAACTATTAAAAACGAACAATTCAAAACCTTATGATCAAAGACAGTTCTCAACAATACTTTCAGCAGGATCCTGAGCAAAACGCACATAAAAATGGTGAACAAAACTACCATCAGAAATACGTTTTAGCACTTGATAACGGGACACAAAGTATTCGTGCTTTGTTGTTTGATCTTAAAGGTCAGCTAGTCGCCAAAAGTAAGGTTGATATTGATCCCTATTTTTCAAAACAACCGGGCTGGGCTGAACAAGAACCAGACTACTATTGGAAAATGTTAGCAAAAGCGTGTAATGAATTATGGCCTGAGCTTGAATTATTAAAGATAAAAAAATCACAAATAAAAGCGGTTTCACTAACTTGTCAGCGAGCCACCATGGTTAACCTCGATAGCAAAGGTCAACCGCTAAGACCAGCCTTTGTTTGGTTAGATCAACGAGAACAAAATAAACTCGATAAGATGAGTTGGTATTGGCGAGTACTTTTTACGCTTGCCGGTGAAAAACAAACAATCGACTATTTTAGAAGCCAAGCAGAGGCTAACTGGATCAAACATCAGCAGCCTGATATTTGGAAAAACACACATAAGTTTATGTTACTTTCTGGCTTTCATAGCTTTAAATTAACCGGAAACTATGTTGATTCAATATCAAGCCAAGTGGGTTATCTGCCTTTTGACTTTAAACACCATACATGGTCAAAACCGCTAGATTGGCGCTGGCAAGCACTGCCAATTAAAAGAGAGATGTTGCCTGAGCTTATTCCCTGTGGGGATGAATTAGGTAAAATATCTGAAAAAGCCTCAAGTGATACAGGTATTCCAATAGGATTGCCATTAATATCTGCAGGATCAGATAAAGCCTGTGAAGTGCTCGGCTCAGGCTGTTTAACTCCGCAAACAGGGAGTTTGAGTTATGGTACAACCGCAACTTATAACACAACAAATACTAAATATGTTGAAGCGATCAAGCGGTTGCCAGCCTACCCCGCAGCGATGCCAAACACCTATAATACTGAACTTATTGTTCAACGCGGTTATTGGATGGTTAGTTGGTTTAAACGTGAATTTGGTTTAAAGGAACAACAACTAGCCGACAAGCAAGGAATAGCAACAGAAGTGTTGTTTGATGATTTATTAAAAGAAGTTCCTGCTGGTTCAATGGGGCTTGTATTACAACCTTACTGGAATCCTGGAATTAGAACACCTGGGCCTGAAGCGAAAGGAGCCATGATTGGCTTTGGTGATGTACATACCAGAGCACATATTTACCGAGCCATTATTGAAGGCATTGGTTATGCCCTGCGCGAAGGAAAAGAGTTGTCGGAAAAAAGATCTAGGGTGAAAATCACCAAATTGATGGTATCAGGTGGTGGTTCACAAAGTGATCAAGCAATGCAGATAACAGCAGACATTTTTGGCATGCCAGTACAGCGTCCACATACTTATGAAACATCAGGGCTAGGTGCTGCAATCAATGCTGCTGTTGGCGTTGGCCTTTTTGAAAATTACGAAAATGCTGTTGCTAAAATGACTCACGGTGGTGATATATTTTCTCCCATAGAAGCAAATAAAAAAATATACGATGAGCTTTACAAAGAAGTATACAAAAAAATGTATTCTAGGCTTAATCCGTTATACAAGGCTATCCGTAAAATAACCGGTTATCCAAAGTAGTATCGCAATGTAATGGTGCCAATTTAAAATGATGAATTAGGCAGTTTTAAAAATTCAACTTCCTCTATACTCGATTTTCTATTTAAAATATCATTACGATGAGGATAACGGCCAAATTTTTCAATAATTTCCAAATGCTTTAATTCAAATTGGTAATTACTTTCATTGCCATTAGATTTAAACAATAACCATGCTTGCTGATGAATAAGCAAAGATTCACTGTGCATAAAAGGCATATACAAAAAGCTGCGCTCTATAGCATTAAGCTCTTTATCGGCACCGTCAGCAATCGCTTGTTGTGCCAAAGCTAAAGCTAAAGGATCTTGAGAGAATGCTTTAGCGGTATTTCGAAATATATTTCTTGAAAACTGATCCAAAACTATAACTTCAGCTAAACGCCCTTTAGCACTGTTTCGCCATGAGTATAGTTCACACTGACTGGCTTGGTGGTGGATGTTTTCAAATTTCTGTTGAATGGTTTTATCTAATTTATCATCCTTTTGCCACCATTGCTCAGGGGTTAACTCTTCAAACCAAAACTTTAAAACATCATTAAGCATTATTTACTCCTAAGGACTTATTAGCCCTTAATTTACGAGTGATAGCCGGAATATCAGTATATACTTTTTCTTTTTCATCAACAAAAACTAATCCCTCATTATCAAGATAGTCACCATCCTTAGTACAAGAAGCATCCATTTTTGTTAGCTCTGCTGCTGTAGAATCTATTCCCGAGGCCACTATCAGAATTTCAATTTCTGATGATAGATTAGGATCTAAAGTAACACCGGGTACAATAAGAACAGATTTATTAGTGATTTTTTCTCTAATATGATCAATTAAACCATTATAGGTAGATAATTTAGGCTCTGACTTGCAAAATAATTGGAAAATAATGCCCTTAGCTGTATCTATATTAGCGATAGAAACAAGTGGATTATTCAGTGCTTGATCTAAAGCTTCATAAGAAAGCTCTTCACTATCAGCCTTTCCAACGCCTAAAATTGATTCGCCTTCATAAGAAAGAATACTAGAAAAATCATTTTTATCAACATTAACATAACCCGTTTCAGTTAACATTTGGACTAAGGACACTAGCAAGTTTTTCAACACGTCATTACTTTGATTGAAAGCTGAAAATAATCCAACACTTTCACCTAAACCCTTTAAGAGTAAATCATTAGATAAAGTGATATAAGCATGAATTGGTTCTTTAATATCATTAATGCCTTGCAAGGCAAAATCCATACGTAGCTTACCTTCCGACTCAAAAGGTAGAGTCACAATAGCCAAACAGTTAATATTCAATTCGCGTGCAATTCTTGAAACTAAAGGGCTTGCCCCAGTTCCTGTACCACCACCAAAACCAGCAGTGATAATAACAATATCACTACCCTTAATGGCGTTGATCAATAACTCCTCGCTTTCTTGAGCTGCTTTTAAGCCAACTTCAGGATTAGATCCTGCGCCATAGCCTTGCGTGAGATTTTCTCCTATTAATATTTTGTTCTCAACTTGAAGTGAATTTAACGCTGCAAGGTCAGTGTTAATGGCAATTAAATTAACACTGTTAGATAAACCATTTTCATAAAGCATATTAATTGTATTGCAACCACAGCCACCAATACCAACCACGGTAATCAGTAAATCAGGGTTGGCATGAATAAGTTCTTTCATAAATATTCCTAATGAATTATTGGCTACTCTTCGAATTTACCAAATCAATAATATAAGGTTTAGTTTTTCGATATTACCAATAAATTTTATTATGTTTTGCTCAACAAATTTCTTAAATCATACTTCATTATAATGATCAATTTTATAATCTTCCACACTAATTAATAACTCTAGCGTTATAAAAGTATTTTGTTCGCATAATTATTAAACCATCAAAATATAGTAAGACTTGGTTTTTATTATTATTCGCACTTCATCGTAAATAACTGCACAAAACTGAAGTAAATGTTCACTTATTTTTACATGGAGTTATCAGGGTTATCACAATAAGTGAGGTTAGGGTTGTCAGGGTTATCACGCAATAATAGTAAGGGGTTGTTGGGGTTATCAAATGATTGACTAAAAGAGTTATAAGGGTTATTGTTAATTAGGTACTCAATAAGATAAAAATGGTGAACTATGAAATATGCAATTGTCTTTTCTCAGGCTTTAAATTCGGGCCTTTATCAAGTAACAGTTCCTGACCTGCCCGGTTGTAGTGTTAATGTGGCATCGATTGATTTGGGATTAGAAAAAATAAGCCAAAGTATTAAATCTCATTTAGCTATTTTGGCTGAGTACGGTGAAAAAATTCCGACAGCCTTAACTGTGGAAAAACACCGGCAGCAGTATGCTATTGAGAATCCACATACTCATTCACAAGCGTTTTGGGCTATTGTCGATATTGATATAAGTGCATATTTAGGAAAGAGTCACAAAATTAATGTCACTCTTCCTGAGTTATTGATCAAACAGATAGATGAACGCGTGAGCAAAAGCACTGCTTATAAAACCCGGTCAGGTTTTATCGCGAGCGCATGTTTAGTGGAGTTGGAAAAGTAGCAGCAAAAAGTTTGAGTCAGTTGTAGCGATACAGTTTGGGCATAAACAGATGAGGGTTACTTCTCAAGTTACAATAGATGAGTGCAGTCTATTTCTTGTGCTGCGGCACAAATTTTTTCATGTAAAGTCATCTGTTGGTCATGATAGAAGCTTAGTTGAGCAATTTTTGGTATAGGTAGAAGTTGCTCTAGACTAGCAATATTGTCATCTAGGTTTGACATCACTGTTTCACTTGCACTGTTAGCAACCCATGCAACGCAGCTTAATCCATCAGCAATAATAGCTTGATAACTCAATAGCGCATGATTCAAACAACCTAATTTCATGTTAACGACTAAAATAACATCTTGCTCAGTGTTAATGGCAAAGTCAGATAAAAATATTGGTTTAGATAGTTTAACGTTTAATGGTAACCGCCAACCACCGGCCCCTTCTGTTATGTTGATATCTGCCTTTAATGACAGAACTTGTGCAAAACCTTGAGTGATTTCTTCAAGAGATATCTCACGATTAACTCTAGCAGCAGCGACGTGTGGTGCAATTGCTTCGGCGAGTGCTATGGGATTTATCTCACTAATATTTTGTCCACAGTTAGCAAACTCGCTTAAAAGCTGTGCATCTTCATTAATCAATAAATTTTCTATTTGCTGGCAGCCTGCTGCTACTGGTTTATAGGCAGAAACTTCATTACCAGCATTAATTAAAGCTTGTGTTATTGCGCAAGCTACAAAGGTTTTGCCTGCATCGGTATCAGTTGCAGTAATAAAATAATTCTTCATCTATTTTTTTTCATTATTTTGTAAATTAATTATTTAACTTAACGACTAAACCCGAGTACAAACGATAGGTGGCAGGATAAATACCGTTAGGCTCAAGGAAGTCTTGATAATGTTCAGTCATAGCAAACCATTTATCTTTGCCCGATAAACCACGATTTTTCTTCTTAGGTAAGTGATTAGCACCTAAGCCTTTAAGCTCTCGGGCTAAATGAATAACATTTTGATATTCAAGTATAATATCTTGGCATTTATGCTCTAGCACACTTGAGGAATCGGTATTAAAATATTCACTAAGTTGCTCTTCCGTTTTAAAATCAATAACATGTTGATCATCATCGACTTGTCGCCATGATGATTTAAGCTCATGCAAAGTCCCCTCTACTAAAGTAGTAAATATAATTAAACCACCAGGCTTTAAAACTCGTAACATCTCTTTTATGGCTATATCAAGTGGCTCACACCACTGAATAACCAGATTTGAATATATAAAGTCAATACTCTCATCTTGAAGTGGAATTTTATGAGCATCAGCTTCAAGCCAAACTATATTCTTGTTCCTGCAATCTTTAGCAAACCGTAGCATTTCTTTAGAGAAATCTAAGCCAATAACGTGGGTATATGAGGTCGCTAATAAGTCCGTAAAAAAACCTGTACCAGAGCCTAAATCAAGCACTCGAAGATCATTTCTATTAGGTAACCAAGGCATTAAATGTTTACCTGAAAATCGCTGCAACCTAGCAGATACATCATAAGATTTACTGGCTGAGCCAAAGCTTGTCGCGATCTTGGCTTGATTTTGCTGATGTGATTTTGTTGTTGTCATCTAATTAAGCGCCTCGTTTAAGCATTGAGCTAGATGTTTGATATCATTATGATTATGGCTTGAACATACGGTTACGCGTAACCTTGAACTACCAATTGCAACCGTTGGGGGGCGTATTGCTGTTAACCAAATCCCCTGTTTTTTTAACTGTTCACTTACATTTAATGCTTTTTGTTCATCGCCAATAATAATTGCATGAATTGACGAGTCAGAGGGAACAATTTCAATGTTATCATTGAGTAATTGCATCAGTAGATTACTTAATTCAATAATTTTATCACGTCGCCATTGATCAGACTGAATAAGCTCGATGCTTGCAATTGTTGCCCATGCAATTGCCGGTGAAATTGCCGTTGAATAAATATAATGTCTAGCAAAATTAATTAAATAATCGTGTAAACTCTCATCACATGCTAAAAAAGCGCCGCTAGTTGCAATAGCTTTGCCTAAAGTAGCCATAATGATATTAGGTTGGTTTTTTGTATCTGAGACAGCATTTAAGAGGCTAGTACTGCCCTGACCTTGCTCTCCAATAACACCAATACTGTGAGCATCATCTAAGTAAAGCCAAGCATTATATTTTTCAGATAGGTTATCAAGTTTATTCAACTCTGCTTGATCGCCATCCATACTAAAAATCCCTTCAGAAGCTATTAGCTTATTACCAGAGCCGCACTGCGATAACAATTGAGATAATTGGGTCATATTATTATGGGCAAAACGTTTTACTTTAGCTTTGCTCGAATAAGCACCATCAATCATCGAAGCATGAGAGAGTTTATCAAGGAACAAATGACAGTTGTCTTGACCAAGAGTTTGAAATAACGCTACATTAGCAGCAAATCCACTGGAAAATAATAAGCATTTTGGTTTATTTAACCACTGACAAATTTTATCTTCTAATGCTTGATGAGCGTAATGAAATCCCGTGACTAAACTCGATGAACTCGAGCATAAACCAAACTTATCTACGCCTTCTTGCATAGCTTGGTTTATTTTAGGGTGGTTATTTAATCCTAAGTAATCATTTGATGAAAAATTAGTATACTTTTTACCATCAACGATAATTTGAGCGCCATGCGCTGTAGAATGTTGTGAACTATTTACATTTGTTTGTTGCACACAAACTCGCTGTCTATAGCGAGACTGCGATTTTTGTGCAACTAACTTTTCTTGAGTAAATTCAAATGCCATTCGATATACGTTTAATTGGCTGCGTTGTAAAACAAATCTTTATGTTGCTCATTTACTAAAGATGTTTTCAGTGCTTGCTCTTGCACTACACTTTCATCAACAATTGTCTCGGTGTTAATACCAAGCTTGTTGAATAATTGAATGTCTTTATCTGTTTCAGGATTCTCAGCCGTAAGTAGCTTACAACCATAAAATATAGAGTTTGCACCTGCCAGAAAACATAATGATTGCATTTGTTCATTCATTTCAGAGCGACCAGCAGACAAACGTACATGAGATTTTGGCATCATAATACGTGCTACAGCTATACAACGAATAAAATCAAAACTTTCTAAATCGTCAACATCTGCCAGCGGTGTACCTTCAACTTTAACTAACATATTAATAGGCACACTTTCAGGTTGTTTGGGTAAATTAGCTAATTGCATCAATAAAGAAGCTCTATCAACCGCTTGTTCCCCTAAACCAACAATACCACCACTGCATACTTTCATGCCGGCAGTGCGCACATGATCTAAAGTATCCAATCGGTCTTGATAAGTGCGAGTGGTAATAATTTGATTATAATGCTCTGGTGAAGTATCAAGATTATGGTTGTAATAATCTAAACCGGCATCTTGAAGTTGCTGTGCCTGATTTTCATCTAACATGCCTAATGTCATGCAAGATTCCAACCCTAACGCTTTCACGCCTTTGATCATATCAAGTACTATTGGCATATCACGCTCTTTAGGATTACGCCAAGCAGCGCCCATACAAAAACGTGTTGATCCCATTGCCTTAGCTTTTTCTGCGGCTTCAAGTACTTTTTCAACTTCAAGCAAACGTTCTTTTTCTAGATCAGTTTTATTACGCGCACTTTGTGAACAATATTTACAATCTTCAGGGCAAGCACCTGTTTTAATAGACAGCAAGGTGCTGACTTGCACTTCATTCGCATTAAAGTTTTGACGGTGAACCGTTTGTGCTTGAAACATTAAATCATTAAAAGGAAGGGAAAATAATGTCTGTACTTCAGCTATGGTCCAATTGTGACGAACACTCGCATCCTCTGAAGTTGAACCGGAATTTGAAGTGGAAGGAAGTACAGCTGTTGACATAATGACTCGTTTGCATCTAGTTAAGTTAACAGGTAGTCTAGCGATCATCACCTTGATGTCAACAACAAATAGCCAACTTAGTTTACATATGAACATAAAACAAACAGATACTTTTCAATTAAACAATAGTGAATTAAATTTACTAGAATTTGATAAAGCGCATGTATGGCACCCTTATACATCTATGTCATCCCCCTTGCCTGCCTATTTAGTTGAAAGTGCTAATGGCGTATACATTAACCTTGCCAGTGGAGAATCACTTGTTGATGGTATGTCATCATGGTGGTCGGTACTGCATGGTTATAACCATCCTAAGTTAAATGCTGCCTTAGTTGAGCAATCAACAAAAATGTCTCATGTTATGTTCGGCGGTTTAACTCATCAAAGCGCTATAGAGCTATGCGATAAACTTATTCAGCTAACGCCATCAGGTCTTGATAAAGTGTTTCTGTCGGATTCGGGCTCGGTAAGTGTCGAAGTAGCGATGAAAATGGCGCTGCAGTATTGGCAAAGTAAAGGGGGCCACAGTAAGGAGGGGGAAAATAAAAGGCAACAAGCTAAAAGCTATTCGTCAAAAACCAAGCTGCTAACGGTTCGAAATGGTTATCATGGTGATACCTTCGCGGCGATGTCGGTATGCGACCCTGTTACGGGCATGCATCAAATTTTTGACAAAGTATTAATGAATAATATTTTTGCTCCAGCTCCCACCATAAAATTCGGTGAGCAATGGCAAGAAGAAGATATTAAAACGCTTTCTGAGTTGTTTGAACAACACCACTTTGAGCTTGCCGCTTTTATTATTGAGCCGATAGTGCAAGGCACAGGAGGAATGCGCTTTTATCATCCTGATTATCTGAAAGCGTGCAGGCAACTATGTAATCAATACGATGTCTTACTGATTGTTGATGAGATAGCGACAGGTTTTGGTCGTACAGGTAAACTTTTTGCGTGTGAATGGTCAGGCATCAGCCCTGACATTATGTGTTTAGGTAAAACACTAACCGGTGGTTACCTCACCTTAGCAGCAACGCTTTGTACAAATGAAATAGCACTAACCATCAGTGATGGTGAAGCAGGTTGTTTTATGCATGGCCCAACATTTATGGGTAATGCTTTAGCTTGCGCTGTTGCCAACGCTAGCATTGATTTATTATTTGAAAATGACTGGCAACAACAAGTTAACTTTATCGAGCAAGAACTGCATACCTCATTGTTACCATTAAAAGATCATGTTCGAGTGAAAGATGCTCGCGTACTTGGTTCTATTGGTGCGGTTGAATGTTTACAAGCGGTAGATGTCGCTGTAATTCAAAAACGTTTTGTTGAATTAGGCGTGTGGATCCGACCTTTTGGCAAGCTTATTTATATAATTCCACCGCTTGTGATTAATAAAGAACAAATAGCACAACTGGTTAAAGCGATAACAACAGTGCTAAATGAAGACGATTGTTTTATCAAATAAGTGTTTTATGCTTTATACCAATCAGATTAATTAATGGTTCAAATTTAAATAAGAGTAAATTTTCAAGAACAAGGCGCTTGATTGAGTAATAGCAGGCTATTGGGATTGAAAGCAACGATGTTATTGGATATTTAAGCTATTTAAAAAGATCACTTAGTTAGTTTGATTGGTATTAGTCAAGAAATCACATTAGCTTCTTTTAAAACATGATGTAAGATTACTGATAACCAAAGTAGGTTAAAGCCAAGTAGAAAGTAGGCATTATAATGAGTATTGTCATTTCGCCTTCTACTTCTATACTTATCTATCAGCATTGCAGTATAAATGCCCGCAGCACTAAACCAAATAACAAGATATAAATACCCGGTTAACGGCGTTAACCAAAATTGCCGAACTTCAATTTCATGGTAACGTAAAACACCATAATTAGTCTCTGGAGCAACAAAGTAAGATATGTTTATTGCTGCAACAAAAGCAACCCAGCTGCAAATAGTGAGAGCTCGGGCTAAATAGAACCAAAAGTCTATCGACTTTCTGCGCTCTTTTAGTGGCGATGTTTGCTCTGATTTCATTTAGTTTTCTACTTTTTTAGTCATTATTATTATTTTTTTCATAATAGTTAATTAATTTAGCAAGTTTTACTTGTTAAACGTAATAGTCACGGTAACATAACCACCTTAAAAATTTCAGCAAATTTGATAAAATATAAGAGGTCATTACATGTCAGTTATAGCAATTACTGATGTATTAGCAGGTCAGTACCCTGTTGATGAAACTATTACCGTACATGGTTGGATCAGAACGCGTCGCGACTCGAAAGCAGGCATTTCTTTTTTAGCTATTCACGACGGCTCATGCTTTGATGCCATTCAAGCTATCGTACCAAGTGATCTTAATAATTATCAAGATGATGTTCTTAAGTTGACGACTGGCTGCTCAGTTAAAATTACCGGTGTGTTAGTTGAATCACCAGGGAAAGGTCAATCTTTTGAAATCCAAGCAACAGCAGTTGAAGTACTTGGTTTTGTTGAAGATCCAGACACATACCCTATGGCAGCTAAGCGCCATAGTATTGAGTTTTTACGTGAACAAGCACATTTACGTGCTCGTACTAACATTGGCGGAGCAGTAACTCGTGTTCGTAACTGTTTAGCTCAAGCAGTCCACAGATTTTTGCATAGCAAAGGTTATTTTTGGATCAGCACTCCACTTATCACGGGTAGTGATTGTGAAGGCGCTGGCGAGATGTTTCGTGTTAGTACTTTAGACATGGAAAACTTACCACGAGATGACAGTGGCAAAGTTGATTATAAGCAAGACTTTTTTGGTAAAGAAACATTTTTAACTGTTTCTGGCCAGTTAAACGTGGAGACTTATTGTAACGCGTTATCAAAAGTTTACACTTTCGGCCCTACTTTTAGAGCAGAAAACTCTAATACTTCTCGTCACTTAGCCGAGTTTTGGATGGTTGAGCCTGAAATCGCTTTTGCAAATTTGTCTGATGCAGCAGATTTAGCTGAAGAAATGCTAAAGTATGTGTTTAAAGCTGTTTTAGAAGAGCGTAGCGACGATATCGCTTTCTTCCAACAACGTGTTGATAAAACTGTGGTAGAGCGTTTAAACTCAGTGATTGAAACAGACTTTGTTCGTTTAGATTACACCGACGCAATTACCATTTTAGAGAATTGTGGTAAGAAATTTGAAAACCCTGTTTCTTGGGGGGTTGATTTAAACTCTGAACATGAACGTTTCTTAGCTGAAGAGCACTTTAACGGCCCAGTAGTTTTACAAAACTACCCTAAAGATATTAAGTCTTTCTACATGCGCTTAAATGATGACGGTAAAACAGTTGCTGCTATGGATATCTTAGCACCGGGTATTGGTGAAATCATTGGTGGTAGTCAACGTGAAGAACGTCTTGATGTTTTAGATAGTCGTTTAGAAGAGATGGGCTTAGATACTGCTGATTACGGTTGGTATAGAGACTTACGTCGCTACGGCACTGTGCCGCATTCTGGTTTTGGTTTAGGTTTTGAACGTTTAGTGGCTTATGCTACAGGTATGCAAAACGTACGTGACGTAATTCCATTCCCAAGAACTCCGAATAACGCAGAATTCTAATTAATTATTAATGTAGGTTGGAATTTATTCCGACAATTTTAATGTCGCCATAAAATACGACCTACATTTATTTTTACTACTCGATATGTTATTGACTCAAACTGCCCTACTGCCTTCTATTTCCAATAAGTTACTTTACTTTCGAAACGCTTCGTCGGTTTTAGCCCTTGTTCTTTACAAGGTGTTCCAATATATAAAAAACCAACAATTTCATCTTGTTCACTAATACCTAATCCTTGCTTTACCTGTTCATTATAAGCTAACTCACCTGTTCGCCACATTGCACCAAAGCCTAAAGAACATGCTGCCATTTGCATTGCATGAGCACAGCATCCTACGCTGATTAGTTGCTCTTGCTTAGGTACTTTTTCATGCTGAATAAACCTTGAACTAATTACGATGATCATTGGTGCTCGAAATGGCATTTTAGCTATTTTTTCTATATTTGCTGTTTGTTTGTTACTGCTTGCTTTGAACAAATTGCTTAAACGATGTAAACCATCATTTGTTATCACCGTAAAATGCCATGGCTGTAAACAAGCATGATCAGGCACGCGCACTCCTGCGGCTAAAATTTTATCAAGCGCTTGAGCATCAGGTGCAGGAAAAGTGACTAAGGGGTTAGACTGTCGTTGTAAAAGTAATTCTATACCTGTCATGGAAAAAGTAGTTATGTTTATAAAACGTAAGGTCAGTGTATAACGATGTTTTCTTTTCCGCACTAAAATAAATTAACTAAACTTAATAAACTAAAGATAGTTATTATTGCTTGACTTAACCTGCCACCAACAGCATTATGATTTACTTGTTAAGTTAACAAGATCTTCTTGAATAAACATTTTTTTAATTTCAATAAGTAATAAATAAACAATACTAAATTATGATGAACGTTTTTACAGCAAAGCAAAATATAATGCTCAAACGAAACTTAATTTTGGCAACGACAAGTTGGCAGAATCAGGTCATTCATTTGTGGCCAATTTATGCGGAGCGTTCAAGTTAACAAAGAAAAACTTTTCAATTAACTAAACACAATATTTAAGCCGCAGAATTCATCTTTTGCGGCTTTTTTCATTTTATCAGAATAATATCCGCCAAAGATTCTGCACCCAATGAGTAAAAATAAAAAGGAGAATGAAAATGCAAGTGTCTGTTGCCTATTTGGCGGTACTATTGATTTGGTCTACTACACCTCTAGGGATTGTTTGGAGTAGTGAGTCAATAAACCCAACCATGGCAGTGTTACTACGTATGGTAATTGCTGTAGTGCTAGGTAGCATGATTGTATTCATTAGAAACATTGAACTCCCTTGGCATAGAAAAGCGATTCGTTTATATAGTTTTTCTGCTTTAGGTATCTTTGGCGGCATGTCATTTTCATACCTTGCCGCAGGTTATTTGTCTTCTGGAATTTTATCGTTAGTCTTTGGTTTAGCGCCTGTATTTTCGGCTATTTTGGCGCGTAGAATATTAGCCGAGCCTAAAATATCAACTTTACGTAAATTATCTATGCTGTTGTCTTTTGCAGGCTTAGGCTTAGTTTGTGCTGATAATTTTTCTCTAAGTGGAGACAGTATTTATGGTTTTGTGTTTGTATTAATCGCTGTCTTTTTGTTTAGTTTAAGCGGTGTTTTAGTCAAAAGTGTTTCATTATCCATTCACCCGATGGCAACGACAGTAGGCGCACTAACATTATCCTTACCCTTATTTATTCTTAACTGGTTATTACTTGACGGCAGTATCGATGCAAGCCAATGGCAATTAAGGTCAATATGGGCAACCATCTATTTGGGAGTATTTGGCTCGTTAATCGGATTTTTTGCTTACTTTTTTGTATTGCAAAGATTAACCGCTAGCACTGTTGCCTTAATTACTTTAGTCACTCCAATCATAGCGTTAACATTAGGGGCTTTGCTAAATGATGAGGTTATTCATAGTAAGTTAGTTTTCGGCGCACTGCTGGTAATATTAGGAATAGCTATTTATCATTGGGGTGATGTCGTCATTAGAAAGTACCAACAAAGATTAACTTTACTTAAAAGTAACGTTAATAACAGTAGATAGTCCTTAGCCTCGAAAAAAACAGTCAGTTAGCTTAAAACTAACTGACTGCTTAACTATCTTCTATTTAAAAATATTTTTATTTTCTGTTAAAAATCGCTTTGAAATATAATAATCTACGCTGGTATATCGACCTGCCCCAATAAAGAATAATGCGAGTAACATGATAAAGTAAGTTGCTGAGAATTCGATACCATTATTGAGTACTACAATATTTCCTTTCTCATATAACCATTCGGTGTTACCGTTTTCTTCTAAAATTTCGCGCATTTTCCCTAAACGTTTAGCCGTTTCTGTACTATTTTCTAAGCTAGTCTCTGCTTGTTCTAAGCCAATCCAAGTCATCATTTTAGCTGCACTAATGTCTGGGTTGGTAGGCGTTATGGCAAACCAACCATTTTCAGCATGTACTGTGGTTGCCGCAATGATCATGGTGAACATTAATGGAATGGAAACCAAGCGCGTTAAAGCCCCTACAAGTAATAACCACCCACCGAAAAATTCTGCCAAGATGACTAAATTGGCTAGTAAAGCAGGAAAAGGCAAACCTAAACCCCAGTCACTATTACCAAACCAAGTAACAATATTAGGATCAGCCATAAAAGATACAAGCCCGGTAACATTAGGATCAAGCATTTGTGTTTTGCTAAAGCCTGCCATAATAAATATAGGTGCAAGATATAAACGTAATAATAAGGCAGGAATACCATCTAAATTAGACAATTTATTTAAAAACTTTTGATGAATTTCCAATAATAACGACATAGTATTTGTTCTCAATTTATAACAAAGTTTTAAGGTTCATAAAAGATAAGAACCTTATAGCAGCCAAATACTTTCAGGCACTATTTACTTATAGTTAAATACGCATTTATTTACAATCTAGTGGTCAATTTATTCTTCGATTAAGGTAATATAAAGGTAATCCTTTATATTTTATATGAATAAATTTTATGAATGCATTAGTAAACTTTTTTAAGCTTATTCTATCTGGAGTTTGGCGTTTATTTACCCTAACTCGTTCAATTGTTCTGAATTTCATTTTTATTGTATTCTTCATCGGTTTTATAACCATGTTAAGCAGCGACTCTGACAGAATTATTGTGCCCGAGAAAACAGCTTTAGTATTAAACTTGGTTGGCGATTTAGTTGAACAAAAGCATGAAGTAAACCCTGTGGATGCTTTCTTAATTGAAGCTTTAGACGAAAAAGAAGATAAACCTGAAGTTTTGCTTTCAGATGTACTTGATGTTATTGCGCAAGCTAAAAATGATGATCGGGTACAGTTATTAGTATTGCAACTACAAGGATTAAGATCGGCTGGATTAACAAAACTGCAAGATATTGGTGCTGCTTTAATTGATTTTAAAGGCTCAGGTAAAAAAATCATTGCCTTAGGTGATCAATACACACAAGACCAATACTACCTAGCCAGCCATGCAGACGACATTTGGTTAAACACTCAAGGTTTCATGTTACTTGATGGTTACGGTCGATATAAAATGTATTTTAAATCGGCTTTAGAGAAATTATCAATTAATCAACATATTTTCCGTGTAGGTACATTTAAATCAGCAGTAGAGCCTTTCTTACGTGATGATATGTCTGATGAAGCAAAAGAAGCTAATGAATTATGGCTTAATGATTTATGGAATCAATATAAGCAAGATGTAGCCAAGCAAAGAAATTTTGGCATTGAAAATTTTGATGAAAATATTATAGATTTAGTCAAAAAGTTTACAGATGCAAAAAGCAGCTTTGCCAATTATGCCCTTGCTAATAACTGGGTTGATCAATTAAAAACTCGTGCTCAAATGCGTGATGCGTTAGTTGAAATGGTAGGAGAGAATAAAAAAGGTACTAGTTATAGTCACATTGGCTTCAAAGATTATTTAGATGTAATAACACCTAATCTGACGCTAAATAAAAATTCAGTAACATCTTCATCAAATAAAGTCGCAGTGATAGTTGCAAAAGGTACTATTTTAGATGGCACACAAAAGCCGGGCACTATCGGTGGTGATTCAACTGCGAAATTATTACGTAAAGCGCGTAATAACGATAAAGTAAAAGCGGTTGTACTTCGTGTAGATAGCCCAGGTGGTAGTGCTTTTGCTTCTGAAATTATTCGTCAAGAGGTAGAGCTATTAAAGGCGGCGGGAAAACCTGTTATTGCTTCTATGGGAACATACGCGGCTTCAGGTGGTTATTGGATTTCAGCCCCTGCTGATAAAATATATGCCGCGCCTTCTACTATTACAGGATCTATTGGCATATTTGGCATGATGATGACCTTTGAAGACTCACTAAGCAAATTAGGAATTCATACCGATGGTGTAGGAACTACCGATATTTCTGGCTTTGGCCCTACTCAACCATTAACTGACGGTATGGCACAATTATTTCAATTAAGTATCAATAAAGGCTATCAAGATTTTATTACCTTAGTTGCTGAAAACAGAAATATGACTTTAGAGCAAGTTGATGCAATTGCGCAAGGTCGAGTTTGGTCTGGTAAAAAAGCAAAAGAGTTAGGTTTAGTCGATGAATTGGGTAATTTAACAGACGCTATTGTTGCTGCTGCAGAACTAGCTAAACTTGATAAATATGAGACCTTATTAATTGAAAAAGAGGTTTCAGAGCGTAATAAATTTATTCAAAAATTTATGGGTGAAGCAAAGTCTCTTATACTTGCTGAAACTAATTTATTCGCTGATAGTGAATTAACTTCACCATCAAGTGTTAACGCTAAACCAATGACACAATTTATTTCTCAGCTTCAAATTGAAATTACCAAAATGAATCAGTTTAATGATCCTCAAGGTATGTACACACTATGTTTAGCCTGTAGCGCTCAATAAATTATGATTAAAAATAAACGTATATATGTCGCCTATACTGGCGGCACGATTGGCATGAAAAAAAGTGATCAAGGGTATATTCCTGTTGATGGTCACTTAACTGACTCTATAAATGCTTTACCTGAGTTTCATCGTGATGAAATGCCAAAATTTACTATTAACGAATATCAACCGTTAATAGATTCATCAAACATGACACCCACTGATTGGCAACGTATCGCTGATGATATTAAAAAACACTATGATGATTATGATGGGTTTGTAGTATTGCATGGTACAGATACCATGGCTTACACTAGCTCTGCTTTGTCATTTATGTTTGAGAATTTAAATAAGCCAATCATAGTAACAGGTTCACAAATTCCATTGAGTCAATTGCGCTCTGATGGTCAGGTGAATGTGCTCAACTCCCTTTACATTGCCGCTAATTACCCTATTAATGAAGTTGGTTTATTCTTCAATAATAAACTTTATCGAGGCAATCGCTCTATTAAAGCCTATGCTGACGGCTTTAATGCTTTTGATTCTCCAAATATGTCTCCGCTACTTGAAGCCGGTATCAATATTAATGTTATCGCAGGTAAAGTTTCTGATAGTGTAGAGTCAGAGCCTACTGTCATTGTACGCGATATAATTCCCCAGCCTATTGGTGTTGTTCACCTATACCCGGGCATTAGCAGTGATGTAATAGATAATGTTATTAGACAACCAGTAAAGGCGCTTATTTTAAGAAGTTACGGTGTCGGTAATGCGCCGCAAGATCCTGCCCTACTCGCTTGCTTAACTAAAGCTAAAGAGCAAGAAATTGTGGTGATAAATTGTAGTCAATGTATAAGAGGCACCGTCAACATGTCAGGATATGCTACCGGAAATGCGCTTAGTCAAGCTGGGGTTATTAGCGGTCATGACATGACTTTAGAAGCGGCATTGACCAAGCTTCATTATTTACTTAGTCAAAACCTGAGTTACGATGAAATATGTCGTCTGATGGAAGTCAGTTTACGGGGTGAATTAACTTGTAATAACTAGGTTGTTAGTTATTACAAGCACAAGCTACTTGCCAATTTTCTAGCACACTATTTAATAAATATTTTCTTTAAACGTGCTAACTGAGCAAAGTCAGTAGCTTCTAATTTACCTAAGCGTAACCAATCAACAAAACTTTGGGGCAAATCAATCTTATCGTTCGATTGCATTTGTTCTTGCATCATACTTACCTGCACCACCATACGTTGAGCTGCAAGCTCTGCCGGTGACTCTACTTGTGCCAAAACCTCAAGCGCTAACGTTTTATCAGCTCGCATATGGGCATTTGCTTGAGTTTTTAGTAAGCATTGTTCCATTAAACGCTTTTGCCAAAAACTAGTCAGTTGTTGATATTCAGCCGTATCAGTAATATTTTCTGTCGAGATAACAAGCTCATCTTGAGCCATTTTTTCAAGTATTGTAAAAAGACTTTGCCAACTTTTGCTTTCCTGTTCAACATTCTTTTGCGCTATTTGCGTACTAAGCTGCTTGATAAACGCCTCAATAGCGCCTGCTACTAATTTAAGTACGGGTTTATGGGCAATTACTTGGCTTAACAATTCTTCAGCTTGTTCCTTACCATTAACAAGGCTGTTTTTTTCGATGTTACCTCCAACGACTTCACTGACATTGGCTTTAATATTACTTTTTATATTTGTAAGGGCTTGGTTAAAGTCTTCAGCAACTTGTGCTAATTCTTCTTGCTGCTTAGATTTAACTTGATCTCGTTTTGCAAACACTTGATCATTAATAGCTCTAAATTTTTGCCATAATTTAGATTCTTGATGAGAGCCAGCAAAACCGACATCGCGCCATTGTTGCTGTATCTTTTTAATGGTCTCGATCGCTTGATACATATCTTCAACCACTAATTGCTGCTCTGCTTTATCAATTAACGCTTGTTTTTTAGTACCATTAACATCATGGAAATCCTTAATTACATTTCTAATTGGCTGTATTGTATTTTTAAACTGTCTAAAAAGTTTTTGATATTGATGTCTATCAACCTCACCTGTTTGCTGCCAACGTTGTTGTAGCTTATTCAATTTTCCATCAAGCGCTTTAAAATCTATCGTTGAACTTTCAAGGTCTGCTGGCTTCACTGTCTCTGCTAACTTTGCTGCATCTTCAACTATTTTATTGCGATCAACTAAATGCAAAGCTCGTGACTTTTCTTGCTCCGCATAAAATAAACGACACGGTGCAAAAGCTTGTTCACAAGCAAGATTAAACTGGTCATTTAAATCTTTATCCAATGTCTCTTCTGCATGCCCTAATGAATTCCATGTTTTTCTATATTGCTTAACTTTATCAGCTTGGGCATTAGGATCATCTAAAGGTGTTGTTATTAAGGCATTAATTTCAATAAGTAGTTCTTGCTTACGTGGTGTGGCAATGTAGTGCTCCCAATCACTAATCTCTGTCATTTTTTCGCTTACGTTGTCAAAATCACGTTGTAACTGATGTTGTTGTTGAGGAGACAATAAAATGATTGCTTGGTTAACACCTTTGAATAACCCAAAACAAACTTTGTATTTACCACTGGCAAGTAAGCGTTTTAAGTCAATCAGCTTTTTCTTAGTTTGATCAAATAACTTTCTTTGCTCTTGTTGTAGAGGTTTTAAACCGCTTTGCCAAGAGTGTTTTATCTCTTTATGGGCATCAATAATCGACTGAGGAAGCACGCCATCGGCTTTTTGATTTACTTCTTTGTAATTACTTAACCAATCATAATAAGTTTGTTGACGATCATTTAGCTCACCTAATGATTGCGGTAGGGCTAATTGAGAAATTTTTGAAATAAGATAAGTTGCTTCACTAACTGACTGGGCAATTTCAGGTAATTGCGTTAAACGTTTTTCGAGTTGTACAGATTTTTGTAAAAATTCAGCCTGCTCTGATTTATTTAATACACTAGCGGTTATTTTTTCACTAAGCTGAGTTAACTTGTTTGAAAAATCACGCTGATTAAGAAGTTCATCTTCTGTGTTATTAGCTTCGAAATTGCCTTCAAAAACGGCCGTGGTAATTTTTTTATTCAACTCAGTAATGATTTTATTAAAATCATCTTTAGCTATTTTCTTATCAGTTTGTAATTGCTCAGCGATTTTAGCTTGTTGATAATCTTCTTCTTTAGATGCAAATATCTGCGCAAGTTGCCCTATTATTTTGTTGAATTTGTTTAATAATATTTGCTGATCTTCATCACTTAAACAAGTTAATTCAGACAAATCGTGCTGCCACTCTTGTACTAGAACGGCCTTATTCGTTAGATATTGGCCATAGTTGGTTAGCTCTTTTAGAGCCAATAACTTTGAAAGCAATAACTGCTTTTGTTTTAATAATCTTTTAGGTTTTTCTTTTTGTTCAATTAATTGGGCTAAACGATCATTTATTAACTGTACAATCTCATCATTAACTGATTTCTTACCAAGCTTTGTTAAAAACGAAGCTTCTTTAAGTTCTTTTAACTCAAGTGATAACAACAATTTCTGCACTGCGGCTGATTGCTTTTTAGTAAAAACATGTAATAAAAACTGAGCAGTGTTTTTCTTTTGAACAAGTTTTTCAAACAAGTTCAAAATCAATGTTGGCTCTACTTCATTTTCAAGCCAATAGTTTAATAGTGAAACATCAACAGCGGGTTCATTTCTTTCGTTAGTTACTTTAGTTAGAAAGTCCTGCTTTCTATTATTAGGTAAGGTGATTTTATGCTTTCCAGCCAAAATCTCTTGAACTTGAGCCATTGCAAAATCTTGCACGGTTTTTTTATCATTCGTGCTACTAGCATTTAAATATTCATCAAAACTGTTAAATTTCAACAGCACAGCACGTCGTACTAACTCACTATGATCTTCATTAAGCATTGATAATAAGATAGTTTTATCATCACTGCTCTCAATATTTAATTCTTCATTAATAGCAGCAATTCGAATATTGCTATCTTTATGCTGCCAGTTATTTTTACTTTTAAACAAATTGAAAATCATGGGGAGTCACATTTCGATGGTAAATAAACACCCAACCTATCCAACGCAAGTGCGCTAGGAGATGTGGTTGTAGTTATTATATGTTAGTAAAGTGAGCAATATCGCTCTTAGTTAAGTTTTCATTCTTTGCATTTTCGTTATTTGTGCTTTCACTATTAGTATTTGGTTTAGCACAAGGTGTAATGGGTTTATCTTTAGCTGCAGTGGAAAACTTCTCTTTTAATTGGCGCTTATTTTTATGAACCATTTTGCCGTCACTGCCTATAGTTAACATTTCATCACTATTTAGGAATCGAGCTTGGTAAGCCATAATTAATTGCAATGCCGTATCACGTTGAGCTTGGTCAACAACAGTACCTTCGGGCCACTTTCCAGTTTCGGCGGCGCATTTAAGGCGTAAATACATGGCTTCAGGCATGTTTTCAATGGTGTTCGCTAAATTCATGGTTAACCTATTTTTTGCGCTTAAAGAAAAGTAATTTAATGCGGATAACAATATACATAATAAAACCAATAATGGTACTCGCCATAGCAACTGTATGTTGCCATGTACCCTGTTCAACATCATCCCAAAACATAAACAAGAACCCACCGCAAAACAATAACATTGCGATGAACGAATAATTCATTAACCGTTGTGCTTGGTTTATTCGACTGACCTGGTTTAAATTAGCAATTTTATCACTGTCTAATGCCTGTAAAGACAAGCCACAATGATTACATTCTTTTGCTTTATCCGATATTTTCTTTTTACATCTGGGACAATTTATTACAGCCATTCAATTAAACTTCTGTGTTATAGCAAGTTGATTAACTTGGTATGATTTTGATTGCAAATATTCTACCTTTTTTCAGGCAAAAAAAAACGTCCCTGAGGACGTTTTTTACGATTAATATTGCGTTAAGACATATTAATGTCACTACCCTTTGATTTCGCTAAGCGATTTTCCCAAAAAGTTGCATTTTTAATACCTAATTTTTTAGGATCAAAAGAATATTTTTCAACACCCGCTTTTTGCTGCTCTTCATAATCTTTAAGTGCCTTAATAGCAGGCTTTGACATAAAGAAGATAATAATAATGCCGATAATATTTAACCAGGCCATCAAGCCAACCCCAATATCACCAAGTCCCCATGCTATGCTAGCGGCTTTTACTGTACCGTAAAAAGTAGCGCTCATAATAACAACCTTCAACATAAACACTGCACCAGGAATATTAAATGTACGCTTAATATAATAAATATTATTTTCTGCGATAAAATAGTAAGCCAAGATGGTAGTGAAGGCAAAGAAGAACAAAGCTAAGGCAACAAACGGTTTACCTACGCCGGTAAATACGCTTTCAACAGCCATTTGTGTAAACGCAGGGCCACTAGCTACAATATCACTTGCAACATTTTGCACGATAAAAGCGTCACCAACACCGTGAACATTATAAGTTCCCGTAATAATAATCATAAAGGCAGTAGCAGAACAAACAAACAAAGTATCAATATAAACTGAAAAGGCTTGTACTAAACCTTGCTGTGCTGGATGGTCAACTTCTGCTGCTGCGGCGGCATGAGGGCCAGTTCCTTGCCCAGCTTCATTCGAATATACACCACGTTTAACGCCCCAACCAATAGCGGCACCAAAACCTGCCATCGGCGTGAAAGCATCACCAACAATCATCATAAATGCTTCAGGCAATAGAGTGATGTTTAAGCCTATAATAATTAACGAAATTAAAATATAGGCTAATGCCATAAACGGCACTATCACTTGAGTGAAATTAGCGATACGTTTAACACCACCAAAAATGATAAAACCTAGCAATAATACAATACCTGTTGCAGTATAAAGCTTAGCATAGCTAATAACGCCAATAGCGGTTTCAATGCTGCCGCTGTTAGAGAATACTTGTTCTACTGCGGTGCCAATGGTATTTGATTGCACTGTAGGTAATAAAACACCGGTAGCCAGAATAGTTGCAATAGCAAAAGTCCATGCATACCATTTTTGTCCCATTGCTTTTTCAATATAATAAGCTGGACCACCATGGTATTTACCATCATGCTCTTCTTTATATATTTGTGCATTAGCCGATTCGATATAAGCAGTTGCAGCACCAAAAAAGGCAACAACCCACATCCAAAAAACAGCACCTGGGCCACCAAAACCGATTGCGGCGGCAACACCAGCAATGTTACCAGCACCAACGCGACCTGATAGTGAAATAGCTAACGCTTGAAAAGATGAAATACCTTGCTCAGAGCTTTTACCTGACATTAATAAGCGCCACATTTCTGAAAATTGGCGTACTTGTACAAACCGAGTTAACACGGTAAAAAACAAACCTGCGCCTAAGCACAGATAAATCAGCGCACTGCTCCAAATATAACCGTTAATAGTATTGACTAAATCTTGCACGTAAACTTCCTCTCTTATTTTTATTTTTTATACTTATACTTATACTTCGTACATCCGATACTTAGCCTATCTTAAGTCATCGACCATATGATAGATACCCGTCAAGAAATCACGTCCTAATAAACTACTACGAATATCAGACCAACCCATACTGTAATCAGGTAACAAGTCATTATCTTTAAAAGGCATTTCTATTGTATAGGCTAAACACTTAAATTGATTACCAACCCAATTTGTACCAACGGTTGGGTTGGCCTTACCTGCTTCATCTTTATCATAACCACGCTCATCTTGAAATTCAGGTGTTAATGATAATAATATTGCTTTAAATTTATCTTCAAGTGCTTTATGACGTTCATCATAATTAACAACACCTTCACAACCGGCTAAAAAGTTAATTGGTAGTGCCTCATCACCATGAACATCTAAAAACATGTCAATGCCTGTTTCAAACATTTTTTCACGAACTAAATAGACTTCTGGGCTACGATCCATTGATGGCTCTAACCATTCACGATTCAAATTTGCACCAACAGCATTAGTTCGCAGATGACCACGAACACTGCCATCAGGGTTCATGTTTGGAACAATATAAAATACAGCCTTATTTAATAGTGCACGTGCAACACCATCATCTTCATCTAGTAAGCGATCAAGGAAACCCTCAATGAACCATTCAGCCATAGTTTCACCAGGATGTTGTCGTGCGGTTAACCATATAACCCGCTTACCCTCACCTTCTTCACCAATCTTCAATAAACTCATATCTCGACCATCAAGCGTTTGGCCTAGTACTTGTAACTGACAATCTAGATGCATTTGTGCATTGTGTAATAAATCTTGGTGGCGATCATAACTATAGGGAGAGAAATAAGCGAAATATACCGAATCATATTCTGGAGTCAGCGTAATAGTAAGTTTGTCACCATCATAGCTTGTAGGCACACGAAACCAATGGTCACGATCATATGATGCTACCGCTTGATAATCTTCCCAACCTTCAACATAAGCAGCTTTCCCAGCATTAGTTAGATGAATAACGTGCTCTTGGCGAGCATTAGTTGGAGTAACATCTGTTTGTAGCTTGAAATGAAACCATTGATAAAAATCAGATTGATTGTCGTGTTTTATCTCTAGTTGAATATTACTAGTATCACTTGCATCAATAACACGAATATTGCCGCTATCAAAATTGTCAGTTATTTGCATAAAATTAAGCGCCTTTTTCTTTCATACCTATTAAATAATTGCACGGTATGGATTAAAAAATGAAGAAACAGTGTACACAAACATAAATAAGATCACTACAAAGATCTTAAATAAAGACCAAGCTCTGAAGAATATCCCATCGATTTACCAATTATAGAATTTTCTTCGTTAATTACATAATAACTTGGGTATGCTGAAATCAGAAAAGCTTGTTTAATTTCTTCATTACCTAAAGCAATTGGAAAAGTTAATTGATGTTGTTTAGTAAAATCCATAACTTCATCCATGTTGCTATAATCCATAGCTACAGCAATAACGTCTAGATGTTCATTTTTCTCAAACAATGCTTGTAAATTTCCGATACTGATGTGACAAATTTGGCACCAAGGAGCAAAAAAGTAAATAATCGTTTTTTTACCTTGTGAATTTAATGAAATGGTTTCATCCATTAATGTTGGCACTTGAGTAAATAATAAATCACTCGCAGCGATTACTGCTGTATCAGTAGACAACATACTGGTTTCACGAAGAAATGAGGCAACTTGAAAAATAGCTAAAAAAATCAGTGCCTGAATGGTTAAATTACGGAGCGTAGATAACAAATGAACTTTCCTTTATATAAATGATAAAACTTAATATTTAATTCAGGCTTCGAATCTATCTTTTAAAACTTATGTATCGAACTTCATGTTTCAAAGCTTACGTATCAGAACTTACATATCAGAATAGTAGACCCGATCATCATTAATTAATTACAAGAAAGTTGTAAAAATTGGTAGAAAAAAAAGAGCTACTAGAAAAAACTAGTAGCTCTAAATGATCAGCGGTAGCAATGAATGTTTCGCTTAACTTATCTTTGTTAAACCATTCATATAAGGTTGCAATGCTGTAGGCACTTCAATGCTACCATCGGCTTGTTGATAGTTTTCCAAAACAGCCACTAAAGTGCGACCTACTGCTAAACCTGAGCCATTTAAGGTATGTAGTAATTCGGGTTTATTCGTTTCACTATTTCGGAAACGTGCTTGCATACGACGGGCTTGAAAAGCGCCCATGTTAGAACACGATGAAATTTCTCGATAAGTGTTTTGAGCTGGTAACCAAACTTCTAAATCAAATGTTTTAGTGGCGCTAAAGCCAACATCGCCGCTACATAACGCCATTGTGCGATAAGGTAGCCCTAGTCTTTCAAGGATAGCTTCCGCGTGAGCTGTTAATTCATCTAGCGCGTCAAATGAATTTTCAGGCTTAACTAATTGTACCATTTCAACTTTGTCAAACTGGTGCTGACGAATTAGACCTCGAATATCTCGACCGCCTGAGCCTGCTTCACTACGAAAACACGGTGTATGAGCTGTCATTTTGATAGGTAGCTCAGCTTCATCAACAATTTCATCACGGTACATATTAGTTAACGGTACTTCTGATGTTGGAATTAATGAGAACTTTTTGCCTGATAAGTCGGTATGAAATAAATCTTCACCAAATTTTGGTAGCTGCCCTGTGCCATACAAAGAATTAGCATTCACTAAATAGGGAACGTACATTTCATCATAGCCATGTTCTTCCGTATGCATATCAAGCATAAACTGTGCTAATGCACGGTGTAATTTTGCAATTTTTCCGCGCATAACAGCAAAACGTGTACCCGCTAATTTTGCTCCACTTTCAAAATCTAAGCCTTTATCGACACCAAAACCTAAATCAACGTGATCTTTTACTTCAAAGTCAAATTCACGCGGTGTACCCCAACGTTTAACTTCAACGTTATCATCTTCGTCTTTACCTTCTGGAACAGACTCATCTAATAAGTTTGGTATTGCACTAGCAATATCATTGATTTTAGCGAGCACATCATCTTGCTCTGCTTTTGCTGCATCTAAATCATTACCTAATTGGCTAACAGCTGCAAGTAGTGGCGCAATATCTTCACCACGTGCTTTTGCTTGACCAATAGATTTTGAACGAGTATTACGTTCGTTCTGTAACTCTTGAGTTTTTACTTGGATCGCTTTACGCTGATCTTCTAACGCAATTAATGTGGCAGTATCAAGCGTAAAACCTCGTTTTGCTAATTGTGTGGCAATGTTATCTATATCTGTTCTAAGTAGTTTGGCATCAAGCATAATTATTCACGTATTTGTTTAAAGTCTAAAATTAGTTTTTCTATTTGGCCATTGCCGAGACTAAATAGAGTCCAAAGGCAGCAGCAGCTATACAAAGCGAAACATTTAATAAAATATTAATAGCCGCTTTAAGTAAATCTCCCTGTTGTATTAACAACAAAGAATCTAATGAAAATGTTGAAAAGGTGGTAAAAGCACCTAAAAAACCAATACCAATTAACGTTCTATGGACATTGATATCTAAAATTTCATGTTCTATTAATTGGTATAATAAACCCATAATAAATGAGCCGGTGATATTAACCATCAATGTCGCAAAAGGAAACCCCTTTCCGAGCCAATTTAACACTAATTGTGAAATATAAAAACGCAAACTGGCACCACATGCACCGCCAAGGGCAACAAAAGCATATATGGTGAAGTTACTAATTGCATTACTCATAGCGCTGCTCATTACTGTTTTGGTTTAATTGATTTAAATAATCTAATTTTTCTTTCAATTTTTTTTCCAAACCACGATCGCTTGGCTGATAAAGTTCGGTATTATAACCACTTGATTGGTCATTTGCTCTAGCTAATGCTTCAGGAAAATAGTTTTCACCTGCAGCAAAGGCATTTACCTCATTATGCGCATAACGATAGTCAACGCCATGGCCTAACTCTTTGGTGATCTCGCTGGTTGAGTTTTTCAAATGCTCAGGTACATCCAAGCTTGAAGTTTGCTCAGCTAATACTTTAGCCTGATTAAAAGCCATATAAACTGCATTGCTTTTAGGCGCTAAAGCCATATAAACAGTCGCTTGTGCAATGGCACGTTCACCTTCACCTGGTCCTACTCGGTGAAAAGTATCCCATGCATTTATGGCTAATTGCATTGCTCGTGGGTCAGCATTGCCAATATCTTCACTGGCAATAGCTAATAGTCGCCGGGCAACATATAACGCATCACCACCACCGGTTAGAATTCTAGCATACCAATATAATGCAGCATTAGGGTCTGAGCCTCTTACTGATTTATGAAAGGCACTAATCAAATCATAAAAGGCATCACCACCTTTATCATAAAGCGCAATTTTACTGCCCGATACTTGGGCAATGAGTTCAACCGTTATTATTATGCTCTTTTCTTGCTCTTCTTCTGATATAGAAAATGAGCCTGATAGACTATCAAGGCAGTTTTCTAGCAAGTTAAGTAACCGTCTGGCATCACCGTCACTACGGTTTAACAAACTTTGCTTAGCATCATCATCAAGAGCAATGTTAATGTCCTGCTCTTTAGATACTAAAGCTAAAGCTCTGGTGAGTACTTGAGATAACTCATCATGTTTCAACTTTTTAAGGGTATAAACACGGGCACGAGATAAAATTGCCTGATTTAATTCAAATGCAGGGTTCTCAGTAGTCGCGCCAATAAAGATAATGGTGCCATCTTCAATAAAGGGCAAAAAAGCATCTTGTTGAGACTTATTAAATCGATGTACTTCATCTACAAAAAGTACTGTTTTAGTTTCATTGTGGTTACTTGTGGCTCTAATTTTAGCTTGTTCAATGGCAAGGCGAATATCTTTAATGCCTGAAGTTACCGCAGATAGCCTGACGACTTTAGCATTAGCGTGTGTCGCAATAATTTCAGCTAAAGTAGTTTTACCGCTACCTGGTGGTCCCCAAAAAATAAGAGAATGACAATGCCCTTGTGCTATTGCTTGCCTAAGAGGTGAATTAGCAGCGAGAATATGTTGCTGCCCCACATAATCGTCTAAGTTTTGTGGGCGCATTTTTGCGGCAAGAGGTGCAGCTGAGTGCGCAGCAATAGACTCTGACTGACTACTAGTTGTATCTTGTTCTAATGGCTGTTCTAAAGAGAAGAAGCTAGTTTGTTTATGTTGGTTATCCACAAAAATCCCTAATAAACCTAGTTAGTGCGTTGATCATCTACTTGTACACCTTCGGGCACAACAAAATGGAACAAACTTGTCTCGGGTTCATTCAAAGCATCAAAATCACTTAACGTTATATGACTTAACTGCCCTGTTGCATCTAGGAATGAAAACTGTTTTAGATTGCCACTTTCTTTAGTTAAATCAAAAATTAAGGTTAAACTTTTAATTTGACTATTAACATCTTTAGCGCTGATAACAAAACTCTCATTCGTCTTGTCAGTATTTTCACCTGCTTTAGTAACCGTGTATTGTTGCCACAAAGTTTCATCTTTACTGGTTAGCAATAATATCGGTGTTTTCGCAATAGCTGCTGATAAGGAATAAACACTTACTTGCTCAATCCATGGGTTATAAAACCAAACATCTTGACCATCAGACACAATAGCAAGTTCATCTGGTTCGATGGTATGCCAATTAGCTAAATTTGGCTTACTAATCGCTAATTTACCTGTGCTTTGTTCAAGTATCTCGCCTGAATCACTATGCACTTCTTGGCTAAAGTTAGCACTGAAATATGCTAGGTTAGCAAGTTTAGCCATTAATGTGCTTTTAGCATTTAATGCTTTTTGTGTGGTTGACTTTGTTTTCACTGGAGTAACGTCAAGGTTATTGGCTTGTGCGATATTACACATAGCGGTATTAAGCCCTAAAGCTAAAGTAAACAATGTTTTATTTAAGTAAAGAGGTACATCTTTGATATTCATTAATTATCCGAATTTGATCTTATTTAATCTTTAATTGGCGGTGGTGCTAATACTTCACGAGCACCATTATTACCGGCAGTAGACACTATGCCTTGAATTTCCATTTGTTCAACAATTCTTGCTGAACGGTTATAACCAATTCTAAATTGTCTTTGTACGCTAGATATAGATACGCGACGTTTTTCGGTAACAAAATTCACCGCCTCATCATAAAGCGCATCTAATTCTTCAGCTTCACTGCCCTCGGCTTGTTCGCCAGGCAATAACATATCTGGATCACTGCCACCGGCTAAAATCTCTTCAATATAATCTGGCTCACCGCGTAACTTCCAGTCTTTAACCACGGCATGTACTTCATGATCATCAATGAAAGCGCCATGTACACGAGTTGGTACGCCTGTACCCGGTGGTAAATAAAGCATATCACCCATACCTAATAACTGCTCAGCCCCTTGCTGATCTAAAATAGTACGAGAGTTCAAACCAGATGAAACTTGAAACGCCATGCGCGTTGGAATATTGGCTTTAATCAAACCTGTTATAACATCGACCGATGGGCGCTGTGTTGCAAGCACTAGGTGAATACCAGCAGCACGCGCTTTTTGCGCAATACGAGCAATTAACTCTTCTACTTTTTTACCCACAATCATCATCATGTCAGCAAATTCATCAACAATAACCACAATGCTTGGAAGTTTCTCTAATAGCGGCGGAGTTTGATCTAAACCATCACTCGGCTGCCATAAGGGGTCAATAAGTGGCTCGCCTTCTTCAATAGCCCCAAGCACCTTTTTGTTATACCCCTTTAAATTACGAACGCCAAGTGCTGACATAAGCTTATAACGTCGCTCCATTTCACCAACACACCAACGCAGTGCGTTTGCTGCATCTTTCATGTCTGTTACAACTTCGGCTAACAAATGAGGAATGCCCTCGTAAACACTTAATTCAAGCATTTTCGGGTCAATCATAATCAAACGAACATCTTCAGGCGTTGATTTATACAACAAACTAACAATCATGGTGTTAACACCAACAGATTTACCAGAGCCTGTTGTACCAGCTACTAATAAATGCGGCATTTTAGCCAAATCAACTACTACCGGTTCACCGGCTATATCTTTACCTAGCACCATGGTTAATGGTGAGCTTGACTCTTCAAATTCTTTACATGATATAACTTCACTTAATCGTACAATTTCTCTGTGCTTATTCGGTAATTCTAAGCCAATGACTGACTTGCCTGGGATGACTTCAACCACACGAACACTAATAGCGGATAAAGCACGGGCTAAATCTTTTGATAAGGAGCTAATTTTGCTAACTTTCATCCCTGGTGCTAAATCTAATTCAAAGCGAGTGATCACCGGACCTGGATAAACAGCAACAACATGAGCTTCTACTTTAAAGTCAAGTAATTTAGCTTCTACTAAACGACTAACCTGCTCTAATTCCTCTTGATTAATAGGGTTTTGTGCTTTATCTGCACGATCAAGTAAATCAATTGAAGGCATACCTTCAAATTTTTCTTCATCACTAGGAACTAAATTGACTTGGCTGGTATCAGTGCTAGTCGCTAATTCACTACGTTGTTGTTTGTCATCTGCAACGTCAATTTTTTCAACCGCAGCAAAAGCGGCTGTAATTTCTGAATCATTAACATGCTCTTGTACATTGATTTCAAGCGGTCCACCCATTAAATCATTAATATCAACAAATGGCTCTTGTACTTGCTCCTCTTCTTTTGAAGAATTAGCACTAAAAAATGGCATAGATATTTTTTTCTTTGCAGGCTTTTCTACTTTGGCTTTAACAACGTCATCCTTCTCATCAAATGATTTATCTTCTTCGATTCTGTCAACTTTATTTTCTTCAATTCTTGACTCACCAGTACCAAATTGAGTTTTGATTGTCTGTGGAAGTTGCTTTAAAAACATTAACCCATATATGGTGTAACGACCAACATTATCTATAAAATTAAGCCATGAAAAGCCAGTCAATAATACAAAACCAGCGCAACTAAACATCAAAAATACTAACGTACTACCAACAAATGAAAAATAAGGAAGAAAAGTTTTACTTAATACATTCCCTAATATGCCACCAGCAGAGAAGTAGTAAATATCATCAAAATTCATGCTAGCTAAGGAGGTTATGCCTAAGTAGAAAATGATAAAACCAATAAGCTTTAGGCCAATAGTTAAATAATCTAATTGCATTAGTTGGTGGTATTTCTGAAACAGTAACCAGCCAACAATAGCGACAACAAAAGGTAAGGTATAAGCAATAAAACCAAAAAGGTTTAATAACAAATCGGAAAGATAGGCACCTACAGCACCGCCAAGATTTCTAACGGGTGTTTGATAACCCGTTTGGGCCCAACCAGGATCGGCGGGATCAAAACTAAATAATGCCAACATCAAAAACATGGCAAATACACTAAAAAATAGTAAACCTGTTTCTAGTAGACGCTGTACACCACTTAACTGTTTTGTTGATGGCTCATCAGGTTGAGTATTAACAGATTCAAGACTGGTTTCGCCAGTATTTTTCACTAGTTCTGAAGACAATTAAAATTCCAAGGAAAATATTTACTTATTATTAATGATAAAATAACAAATTATCGCTTGATTGGTAACATATTACTGGATTTAATTTCATCCATAACCACATAGGTTCTACTTTCACTTACCGCAGGTAATCTTAATAAGGTATCTCCTAATAATTGTCGATAAGCTAACATATCTTTTACACGGGTTTTTAAAAGGAAATCAAAATCACCCGAAACTAAGTGACATTCTTGTATAACCCCCAGCTCGTGAACCGCAGCAGCAAAATCATCAAAAACATCTGGACTCGTTTTAGTTAAGGTTATTTCTACAAACACTAATAAAGCTAGATCTAATTTGGCCGGATTTAAATTTGCTTGATAGCCTATTATGTATCCTTCTTTTTCTAAGCGCTTAACACGCTCTAAACAAGGAGTTGGACTCAAACCAACACGCTTTGATAGTTCAACATTTGACAGTCGGCCATCTCTTTGTAACTCAACAAGAATATTTTTATCAATACGATCTGTTTTCTTACTTGTTATCGAACTCATGTTTTATATATCACTACTTTCAAGTCGGTTTTTAGCATTATATATCGCCTTGGTAAGTTTTACGACAGGTTATTCTGCTAAATTACTCCTATACTAGTTGCATCTAAAACAAGACAGCTTCACGCAAGAAGTTGCATTAATTACAATAAGTTTAACTTAAGAGAGAAAATTATGATTATTGGTGTACCTAAAGAAATTAAAAACCATGAGTATCGTATTGGCTTAACTCCTGCAGGAGTTAAAGAATTATCTGTAAACGGTCATGAAGTGATTGTTGAAAATAACGGCGGTGCCTCTATTGGTTTCGACAATGAACAGTATATTGCTGCGGGTGCAAAAATAATCGACAATGCAGCAGAAATATTTGCTACTGCTGATATGATCATCAAGGTAAAAGAGCCACAACCTATTGAATGTAAGATGCTTCGCCCTGGTCAAATTTTATTTACTTATTTACATTTAGCTCCAGATCCAGAGCAAACTGAATTGTTAGTTGCTTCTGGCGCAACCTGTATTGCTTATGAAACAGTAACGGCATCAACTGGTGGCTTACCATTATTAGCACCTATGTCTGAAGTTGCTGGCCGTATGTCTATTCAAGCAGGTGCCCATGCTTTAGAAAAAGCACAAGGCGGTTTAGGTGCTTTATTAGGTGGCGTTCCGGGTGTTGCTCCAGCGAAAGTTTTAGTTGTAGGTGGCGGAGTTGTTGGTACTCAAGCTGCTCGCATGGCCGTAGGTATGGGCGCTGACGTTACAATTTTAGACCGTTCGCTACCTCGTTTACGTCAATTAGATACTGAATTTGATGGACGTTTAAAAACGGTTTATTCAACTGCGGATGCCATGGATCATTTAATTGTTGAAGCTGACTTAGTCATTGGTGCCGTATTAATTCCAGGCGCAGCAGCACCTAAATTAGTAACAAAAGAGCACATCAAAATGATGAAGAAAGGCGCTGTTGTTGTTGATGTAGCCATTGATCAAGGCGGTTGTTTTGAAACATCAAAAGCAACAACTCACCAAGATCCTACTTATATTGTTGATGATGTTGTGCATTATTGTGTTGCTAACATGCCAGGTGGTGTAGCTCGTACTTCAACTATGGCCTTAACTAATGCAACTATGCCGTTTGCCGTTACTATTGCAAACAAAGGTGCTAAACAAGCATTACTTGATGATGAACATTTATTAGCAGGCTTAAACGTTGCGGGTGGTAAAATTACTTACAAGCCGGTTGCTGATGTACTAGGTTATGAGTTTGTAGAACCAAGTGTTGCTTTAAACGCATAACTTATAACACTAGATTAAACGTTAAGAATTATACCAAAGAGCGCACTTTTGCTTACATTTAAGCAAAAATCGCTCTTTTTTTTATTTAGCATATAACAAACAAGTCATTTACCCCCTTGCTTTATTTCCTTATCATCCCAATTAATAAAGTTATTATTTAATACCACTTGGTATCATTATCAAAAATTCTGGAGAACTCATTCATGAGCGACGTTAGACATTGCCCACTACTTATTTTAGGATCAGGCCCTGCTGGTTACACTGCTGCTGTATATGCAGCTCGTGCTAATTTAAAACCTGTAATGATCACAGGCATGCAACAAGGTGGTCAATTAACTACAACAACAGATGTTGAAAACTGGCCTGGTGATGCTGATGATTTAACAGGACCAGCATTAATGGATCGCATGCAAAAGCATGCTGAAAAATTTGATACTGAAATTATATTTGATCATATAGAATCAGTGGACTTCTCTTCAAAACCTTATAAATTAACAGGCAGCAGCGAATACACTTGTGACGCTTTAATTATTTGTACTGGTGCATCAGCGCAATATCTCGGATTGCCTTCTGAAGAAGCCTTTATGGGACGCGGTGTATCAGCATGTGCGACTTGTGACGGTTTCTTTTATAAAAATCAAAAAGTAGCCGTTGTCGGTGGTGGTAATACCGCTGTTGAAGAAGCGCTCTATTTATCTAACATCGCTAGTGAAGTACATTTAATTCATCGTCGTGAAGGCTTTCGTTCAGAAAAAATATTAACGGATCGTTTAAAAGAGAAAGTCGCTAATGGCAATATTATTTTGCATACTGACCGTACGTTGGATGAAGTACTAGGTGATAACATGGGGGTCACTGGTTTACGCTTGAAAGATACTAAAACTGATGCCACTGAAGAACTTGATGTAGCAGGTGTCTTTATTGCCATTGGTCATAAACCAAATACTGATATTTTTACTGGTCAATTAGAAATGAAAAATGGTTACTTAACCATTCAAAGTGGTACTGAAGGTAATGCAACACAAACCAGTATTGAAGGGATTTTTGCTGCTGGTGATGTTGCCGATCATATTTATCGTCAGGCAATCACCTCTGCAGGAGCAGGCTGTATGGCAGCATTAGACGCTGAACGTTTTCTTGATTCTATATAATTTCAGTTAAATAAAAGATGGCTAAGACGCTATATCAACTTAATGATAATGACTTGGCCTTCCCTCCAGTAGATTGCGCCCTCACGGAGCCAAATGGCTTACTCGCTGTGGGCGGCGATTTACAACCCAAAAGATTAATTAATGCCTATAAGCAAGGAATATTTCCTTGGTTTAGTGAGAACGATCCGCTGATGTGGTGGTCTCCTGATCCTAGAGCCATTATTAAACTAAGCGATTTACGCATAAATCGTACTTTGCGTAAGGCCTTAAAAAAATCTCCCTATAAAGTTACGTTAAACTCTGCCTTTGAACAAGTTATTGAACAATGTGCGGACGCACCTTTTCGCGCTGATGGCACATGGATACTACCAGAGATGCAACGTGCTTATATCAATTTACATAAATTAGGCTATGCCCATTCCATTGAGGTTTGGCAAACTAGTAACGGTGATATGGCGAAGCCAAAACAAGAACTTGTTGGCGGTTTATATGGCATCGCTATCAATGGTTTTTTTTCAGGTGAGTCAATGTTTTATACAAAAGCCAATGCTTCGAAATTTGCGATTGTTGCGTTAACACAATTACTTAGTTCCATTACTGTTGATTTTATTGATTGTCAGCTGCTTAATCCTTTTTTAGCTGATATGGGTGCGATAGAAGTATCACGAGATGATTTTATTAGCATAAAACAAGCTGCTATAAATAAAAAAGTGGAAACAAATTTTTGGAAAGCACGTGAGCTATACTTAAATGAATAAGTGATAGAGCAATAGTAGTAGCCTGAGCAATTTTAACCTAAGTAGTAAATAAATGAACGATAGCAGTTTCAAAGTTGGCATAACAAAAACCTTTCCTTGCAGTTATTTACCTGACAAAGAAGAACGGTTATTGATTGCTGTTGACGAACGTTTGCAAAACAATCGTAGCTATAGTTTACTAATGATGGAAGGCTTTCGCCGTAGTGGCGATCAATCTTATCGCCCTTATTGCCCTAATTGCAAAGCTTGCCAGTCAATTCGAGTTGTTGTTGATGACTTTAAACCTTCTAGAAGCCAAAAGCGTTCATTAAAACGTAATGCTCACTTTAAGATAACGACTTCTGAGCAGCTACAAGATAATTACTTTCCTCTTTATGAAAACTACATAAACACCTTTCATCAAGATGGCAGTATGTACCCTGCTAATTATAAACAGTTTCAAAGCTTTCTCTCTAGCAAATTAACCAAACAACTATTTATTGAAACTTGGTTAATTATTAATGGCAAAAACCAGCTAGTTTGTGTAGCGGTAACTGACATGTTGGTAAATGGTTTATCTGCTGTTTATACATTCTATCATCCAGATTTTAAAGCACACGGTTTAGGTGTGTTCTCCATCCTAACTCAAATTAATTTGTGTAAACAACTTAGTTTACCGTACTTATATTTAGGTTACCAAATAGATGATTGCCAAAAGATGAATTATAAAAATCGCTATTTCCCTTATGAAAAATTTATTGAGCAAGAATGGTTACTTAATGAACATAGCAAATTTTCTAATAAATAATTCATTTCTATCGTAAATAAACAGCTACAAAGCTTTACATTAGCTGCGCAATTAGGCATCATTCGCGCAGCTTTTTTTATCGGTAATAATTTCTAACAATATAGTTCGAAATGGTTGCTTATTTGCACAACATATAGAGGTTTAGCGCCCCATGGCGAAAGAAGAAAATATTGAAATGCAAGGTACGGTTTTAGACACGTTACCTAACACTATGTTCCGAGTTGAATTAGAGAATGGCCACGTGGTTACTGCTCATATTTC
>Ga0209184_1000408_pt1 | contig 47219 bp, 47 predicted proteins | sample EN8Hudsemesocosm_2_FD_184627 | JGI IMG/M metagenome (GOLD analysis project Ga0209184, IMG submission 184627) | Methane-oxidizing microbial communities from mesocosms in the Hudson Canyon - EN8C Hudson Canyon (SPAdes) (version 2) | ecosystem: Environmental > Aquatic > Marine > Cold seeps | place... | reverse complement strand
AGACCACGGACTGTTGATGCGTTATATCAAGCTTATGCTGAAGGATTGAAATGCATCAGTAAAGGTAATGCTCAGAGCTTTGTTAATCACTCAATGACGTTCGCTACTTAAGTGGGATATGTAATACAGTCTAAAAGAACAAGGGATTGGGATGCAATAGTTGCTGATTTATTGCATCCAGACCACATGAAAAACCGCTTGCTCTAGGCACGCGCCATGCAGGCGCTTAGTATTCCTCCTGCCCGCTGCTTGCCGCTGGTTGTGATCGAGATGAGGGGCTTATTCTAACGGGCTTGGCGGCGCGCTCAGTATAAGGGTTACCGGTCGAATTGCGTGAATCTTGTGTCCTGATACAAGAGTTGTAAGCCTCGTTTGCTGCTTTCTCACAAGCTGAGGCAGCATCCTCAGTTACGCTGTCATAGCATTTTGAGAAGGCTTGATCGTATTTAGCATCACAGCATTGTCTAAGTGACATCAAATCACTCATATCTGCTGCACAGGCTGCAATCGAGGCTGGTTCATTAGTCACGACCGGAGGGGGCTCGCTATAGGTTTCTATAATTATAGTATCTGTAGATACGATATCTACAGCAACGGGATCTTTAGCCATAACGTACTTGCAAAAGCCAGTATCATCACACTCTGTTGTCGTTGATTCTAACTTAGTTAATAGCTCTTTGGTGATGCAGGGTTGAGGCGCCTCACCCATACATCTGCAACCCTCTTGAAAGAATTTGATGGCATCAATCGCTTTCTCTCCGGCTGAGCCAACTTCGTATCCGACCCTGATAAGTTCTTTGTGAACACTGTTGATCAGAGCTTCCGAAGGCACTGAGGGGCAGACGGTGGCTTCGACAGCATCTACGTCGTCCTTGTTATCGTTGTCGCAGTTACCTTTGCCCAGCAGAACACCATTACAGTCACGATCACCTTCCCTAATCAATATACTATTAGTAACACCAATGCCATGTTTGACAGGTGCTTGGTCTAGTTTGGTAAGCCGTTTTAGGGTCTTTTCTTTTCCTGGCTTCATTAATGATTTACCGAGGTCTATCTCTTTCGGCGTTGCCCTAGTCGGTTTGTAGTTATCTAGGTTTTTATAGATGGGTACTTTCTTTTTAGCCGTGGAGGAGATCTTACCGGGTACTGCTTTCAATTTACCAAATAGTGTTGTTGCCTTTGGCTTGGGTGCTGCTTTGAATCCTGCGGCTCTAAGTCCTTTATTCGCTCGGCCTACACCTGACATACCAACATCCACTGCGGCAAAAAGACCTGCTCGTAAGCCGCCCGCTAAACCGCCGTTTTTGAAACCATTGACTGTGTCGGACAAGCCCATAGCACCTGCTGAAATCGGTCCTGCTGGGGTAAGCCCTAGTGCAATATTGCCAGTTGTACCAAGACCGGGCTGGACTCTGTCTAGCTCTTCTGCAGTCTTGTTGAGTAGGTTGCCAGGGCCTGTGGCGATATTTAAGGCACTACCGAGTGCACCGCCAAAATCTCCCGTTGCGACTGATCCCACGACGTTTACTAGGTTTCCCCCGGCTTTAAGCATCCCCTCACCCACATTTGCAACGGTGTTTCCTACTGCAGTTACGGTTTTTTTGATAGTGCCAATGGGGTCCTTTACAACGTCCGCTATATAAATAAAGGGCGCAGTGATGAAGTCAAAGAATCCCTGTTCAATGGCCATGTACTTGCCACGAAACAGTATGCTGGTATGACCGTGTTGGGATTGTTGTAACTGATACAATTCGTTGGGGCTTATAGGGCCAAAATTACTGATGCCGCGTAGAAATATATCACCTTCCTCGCCGATGGCATCAACAGGCCCAAGGCTAGCGTCGATATGGTGAGCCCATTCATGCAAAATCACATCAGATAATGCAGCAGTATCATTACGAATTCTCTCGTCGAGAAGAATTAGCCCGCCGTCTTCGGCAGCGTAAGCACCGCTAGCACCTTCAAGCAAGCGGGTCGGTACAAACATAATCCTGCTGGCTAACGGTAATTGACCAAGAGTTGCTCTTTGTGTAAGCTCGCGAGCCTTATGCGCATCAAGCTTGTTACCAAAACTCTGGCGTAGAACTTCGGTGAAGGATTTTGGATCGACTGTGGCGAATTCACTGATACGTTTACGCGCCTCTATGGTGGCGAGTTCAATCTCGTTTGACGCTACTGATGAGATGGTGCTGTTTTGATGCAGGGAAAACAAGTCGGAAGATGTCAGAAGTCCTGAGCCTACGAACACAAGTAGTGTTAGCAGGCTAATAGTAAGCCAAGAATTGAGTGGGGGGTTGTTACCGATATGATTATTCATCTGCATTCTCAATACCTCCTTTTAACGTGTTACTGGAGTAACTAGTATGTAGATCAAAAAGGACCGCAAGTGCCAGCCTATATTTTTCTTCGCTAGGTTCAAAGTAAGCAGAGATAAAGGCGGTTGGCAGATTAATCGGGTCAATGAAAATAACATTTTTATCTATGACCATATAGGGGGTCATGCCGGTACGAACATTCTGCGGCAGTAAGAATAATTCCTGCGCGGATTGCGGATTATTTGCTGGTAGCAGAGCGCTTAGTTCATCTGGAGACGTTTCTGATAATGAAATTTGTAATGATTCGATCTCATTTGCGTAATTAATGGGAGCTGAGTGGGAGCGAGCTTCACTAACCCATTGGAGTAGAGAAAAAATTCGATTTTCAGCAATTGAGATGCTTTGTTGCTCGGTTTCTGCATTGATATGCTGGGCTACTACCGTTCGCTCGAAAGGAGGGTATCGATCTTCAAAGCTATTGGTGAACGTCTGTGCTGCGTTGACTATTTTGATTTCAAAGAGTATATCCGCTTCACTTCCTGACGGTGTATCGCTGGCGAGCGAGTCTCGCTTTTCGATAAATGCACGTCCAGTGACCGGCCAAGCTTTGATTAAATTGAAACCCGTTGTTGTATCTTTTACTTTGACCACATCGCTTGTCGCAGTCTTTTCCCATTGAGTCATCAGCGCAAGGTCAAAATACGGATTGTAGTAGGCAATGATTGGGCTATCGCTGAGCGCATGGCCGAATATGGGGAATGATCCCGCTAGAAAATATGACCAAATGTACGGGTAGTTTTGTGAGACTTCGCCATCCAATAGCCCTTGCATTGCCCCAAATTTGACCTGTTTAAATTGGCTGATATCGACTGCTTTGGCTGCGATGACAGCATGTACTCGAAAGTGTTCGGCTGTGGTTTCAAGTAAGCGAAGCTGTGCCTTTTCCAATGCTTTTTCATCTGAAGGGCTTTCTATTTTCTGTTGCCTTAAGGTCTCTTGTGCCTTCGATAAGCGCTGATCAATATCGACTGATTTTGAGTAAGTCTCAGGATTTAATATAATAGCAAGACCCTGAAACAGAAGGATGCCGAGATAAAGCCCGAGCAGGATGAAAATAATACGTTTTAAGAGGCTAAACCTCGATGAAGCAGTGGCTAATGTCATATATTTAAGCTCCAAAAGATAAATAGCTCTAACTTAGCGCTATTTATAAGAGCATTAGAGACTATAAAAGTATACTTTCTGGCCCCTGCCACCGATTCATCGACTTGTGACAATCAGTGATATAGGCTTAGGACGTTATTTATTTCGGTACTTCTTTTTCACAATTGGCAACGCAGCGGGTTTCGGATCTTACGATTCCACCGCAAATTGAGTAACAGCTGTTGTATTTGGTTTTACATGTAGTTGATGCTGTACATTGATCTTCAGAACACCAACCTTTATAGCAATCCTGTCTGCCACTGTTAACACATCTGTCGTAGATGGCTTGCTCTCTGTTTTCGCAGGCGTCATATTTGTTCTGACTTCTTGCTACACAATTATCCAAACGCATTTGCGATAACTGTTCGCACTGAGACTCTGTCATCGTACATTGGAAAAGACACGATTTTGCTTCTGCGCCTTTGGGCGGCACATAAGAGTGAAATGTGTCATATTGGGGTGTAGCGCAACCTTGTAGAAAAATTGCTGAGAACATGATGATCGCTATAAAAAACTTTAAACTCTTCACTGTGAATTCCTTAATAAGGTATTATTTAAGTTCAAGAGTAGGAATTTCAAGCCATAAAGTCAAGATATATTGAACAATTGAAAAAGGAACAGCCTTACCGACTCTCACTCAAGGGTCAGCTTGATTTTTAGAGCTATGGGACAGAGATTTCACATTTATTTAGAACGTTCCTACCCCCCTGAGTCAGAATAGTTTTCGCCTAAAAACTATTCTGACTCAGGGGGGAAATACAGATACCTGTAGATACACCAGCCAAATAAGGATAAAGAATATGACATTCAAGTTTCGGTTCCGCGGAAGCCTCGAACAAAAACCAGCATATTTATTCAGCTCGAAAATGCTTGGTAGCCTGTGTTCAATACTAGTCTTGTCCATGACATTAATCATTGCGGGTTGTGGTGTGCATTACCCTTCCAGCCCTAGGTCGGCAACACCCGAGCGAGGGCCAGAAATCGTTAAGCCTGCTGCATATCAGGGGATTTGCATTACAGAGCTGCAATGTGAGAAATCGAAAACGGAGTTTCTGGACAGCTGCGCCAAAGAAAGCTCCAGCAAGTTCAAGTCGTGTCAAATTAGATTAAAAGCCAAGTTCAAGAGCTGCTGTGAGGAGGCCGGCTATAGCCCTGAGGCGATTGCGGCAGAGGATTGTTCTTCATGCAAACAATTCAATGAAAACGGCCTAAAGCAGAATAGATGGCTTTACTGCCATAGATCCGAGTGCAATTGGCCAGTCGACTGTAAAACAGCCGACAATATCGTAGCGCCCAACGATAGAGATGCATTGTGGAGTTGTTGCGAAGCGCAGGGTGCGAAAGAGCGAACCCGATGTGACAAGGAGATGGCAAATAAGGATGAGTGCGAGAGGATTGAGAGGCTCGCAGTCAATGCGTGTATGACGGAATCTCCGGCATCGAAAGCCTCTGCTTATACCGAGCGTTCACCCAAACCATTTCAGCCGAGCGCGCAACCGAGTAGCGTGCCTGGCGCAACGCCCGGCGCTAACTCACAGTTTAGAGAATAGATGTTGTTTGAAATACAGCTTCCAGAGCTTTATCCGAAGCGTTGAATATCGCTTTACGACGTTCATCTGTCTAGTTGCCCATGGCTGTTAATTGCCATATCATCACACTTTTCCATATCAAGCTGTTTATAAGGCGTTTTATCTAATGGCTAAGAATTCTGTTGACTCAGTACTTACCGTTTATTTAACATTGTTTTTACACAACACGAGAAGGTAATTCAAGTTCTTGTCCAATGGCTTTTATCTATGAAATTTATTGGCCAGACTCTATGTGGTAATTTGGGGTATATAAAATAGTTGCAGAGTTAAAAAAAATACACGATACTTATTGAGGTTTTTGCCTAAAATATACTTCGGGCTATAACAAGTTTGCTGATTGATTATTAGTGAGCTATTTGCTGTAACTCTAATGCACCTCGCATACTGTTTAACTACTGGAACTATTAAACAATGAAAAACAAGATCTTAGGAATGTTAATCGCAGGTATTATCGCTAGCCCACTTTCTGCTTTTGCTCAAGGTGATGACAGCCAATATCCAGCTACAAATTTTCAACCTACTGTTATTTTTGCTGATGATTCAGCTCAGTCGACAGCTAGCGCAGAAAAGTCTTCATTTGATTCGGCTTACCCAGCAGCTAATTTTAAACCCACGGTGCTTTTTGTTGACCCATCAGCAGCAATAAGCAATACCTCAACAGCTGAAAAATCTTCATTTGACCCTAAATACCCAGCGGCTAATTTTGAACCTAAGGTTATTTATCCTTAATTTATTCAAATACTGCTTTGACTGTGGTGCGGGCTTTTGTCCGCTCCATAATAGACTTATAAAAAGTTAAATAAAGATAAGTTTTGCACTCGCGAGTAAGCTTGTTGTGCTGCCTCTAATGCAGTTTGCTCAAGATTAAATCGACTAATTGCTTCAGCATAATCTAAATCTTGTACATTTGAGAGTGTGGTTTGAATATCCACAATAAACTTCTCATTTTGATTTTCTTGATCATCCAATGCGCGCATTCTTGCACCCACTGTTGTTCTAACTCTTAAAAAGTTATCTAGTGCTGTATCTAAGTCAGCTAGCACATCATTTCCAGTCTTACTAAAAACACGCCCCGTGTCACCTGAAGTAAAACCATTATCTTTTAGAAAATCTCCGCTAACTTGATTTATTTGCACTGCGGCACTAGTACCTGAACTAATTGACTTAAAGGTAATGGGATTAGCCGAGGGATCAACTTCTATTTTTCCTTCAATTGCTGAGCCATTAATCTGATTTTGAATGGCCTCTATCAACTTATCATGACTTCCATAATCCGCATCCAAGGTAATAATTTGCTTATTTCCAGCTTCATCATTTAACTCAAAAGAGGCTGGAGAAGAAGTCGATGCAGAATAATTAAAGACCTCTGATACCTTTGTTCCTATAACCCCCCCACCAAGATCAACACCCTTTCCCGTTACACCAGTGCTAAACCCAAAATCTGTTAAAAATGATCCGTTAACTGGATCTTCATCATAAATTGAAACAGAAGACTCTTTCCCTTTTGTTGTAGATACAAATTCAATATTATTCCCATTACTTCTCGCCTCGATACCAATTGCAGCCAAGCCATTAGAGGGATCATTGATAGCAGACACAACAGCATCCAAATTTGCATACTCTGCATTAAGTGTAACGGTAACAGGACTAGCAATTTGTCCAACGCCAACCAGCCCAGCGGCGGCTGAAAAATCAGTTAGTCCATTTCCCGTTGCAGTTATTTGTAAGGTTGGACTTATCTCTGTACTAAGCGTCTTAAATTGAATGGGGTCTGCCGTAGCATCAACCTCTATTACCCCAGATAAAGGAGAAAGTGAAATTTTCTCGTTAATGTCGGCTAATAACTCTTGTTGACTACTATATGTTCCATCTAAAACAATAGGTACAGCTGCCCCACCATCGACAACTAGATTAAAGTCTGCATTATTGACACCACTATAATCAAGTGCAGGAGAAAAAGATAAGGTATTAGTGCCTGTAAGAGTTCGACCTACATCACTGATCAAGTCAAAAGTAGTTGTTGATGGTGCAGAATAATCAGCACCAAGACGCATAAAACGATCACCACTTATAACAGCCTCTGGTACTTCATATTGTGCTGACAATGCTTTTGATAAGGACTGTAAAGTATCAAATACACTACGTTGATTAATTTCAACTCCGTTGACTGTTGTATTTGCTTCTTGACTAACCGAAGTAATATTACTAAAAATATTAGAACCTAAATCACCATCTGCCACTCTTCTTTCGGGTGCAATATCCAATACACGTTGATTTACCCCACCCTGATAAACATAAGAGCCCACTTCCGCATCCCATGCAACAGCGGGCGTAGTTGATAGATCACCTGAGAATATATATTCTCCATTTGCATTTTTAGTATTAGCCACCCCAACCATTTCTTGCAATAACTGATCTATCTCAGATTTTATTGCCTCTCTATCTTGCAAGGTTAATGTGGAATTAAGTGCTTGAACAGTTAATTCCTTAGCTCTAAAAATAACATTTTCAGCTGTCTGCAAGCCACCTTCTTCAATACTTAAGCGAGCGCGGGTTACTTCAATATTTTCTTGGTATTGTGTGGTTTTATCAATAGATTCTTGTAAACTTAATGCTTTTACAGCCGCAGCTGGATCATCACTTGGTGTTAAATTTGTTAGCCCTGCAGATAATTGCATCTGAGTTTTAGACATTTTAACTTGCTGGGCATTCATGGCATTAACGCCTAACTGCTGTGCCCAAGATGTTGAAATTCTCATCAGTTACCTCCTAATTTACCGCGCCAAGTAGCGAATCAAATAATACATTACTAACTGAAATCATTTGTGCGGCTGCTTGATAAGATTGTTGAAACTGAATTAATTTAGCGGCTTCTTCATCCAGGTTGACCCCTGACACATTACCCCATGCATCTTTAGCATTATTTAACAAAGTCTCTTGTGCTGCTGTTGCTATTTTTGCTGAACTGGTTAATACACCAACTTCAGAAACAATCAATCCATAACCACCTTGAAATGTTGCAGTGCCTCCCAACATACTCTGAGTACTTTCTAGGCCAGCCAACAACAAACCATTTCTATTGTCCCCTGGCATTGGGCCTTTTACATCATATTCAACACCATTACTATCAAGTGCTTTGTTTGTTGCTAAAGCGACCTTTCTTGTATCTGTAATATTTTGTTCAATAGTACTAGCTGCTGTAAAAGTAGGTCGAATTAAAAAGGAATCACCTGCTGTTAATCCTGTTGAATTAATAGTTATGCCTGGTAATGTAGCTGGATCTGTTGCAACTAAAGTACCACCACCTGAATCAGTTAATGTTATAAAACTATTATCTGATACTCTGGTGAGTTTATAGCTAGGCCCATTACTCACCTCTAACATGTAATCACTGGAATCAATGTTTTTAATATTGTTTTTATCAAACATAACAGTAATAGATGAACCTGTAGAGTTTGTAGTACTTACGGCAACAGGAATCACTTCTGTTCCCATTCCCTGCCCTTTAAAGAACAAGTCACCACTGACACCATCTAGGTCATAGCCGGTTTCATGGATATTATTAAATTCCATGGCAATACTGGCTGCTACACTGCCTAACTTTTGTTGAGCTGGGTCTAACACTTCATCTCTAAATCTTAATGTGCCAGCTAATGCACCACCTGTTACTTGATTAGTCACAATGCCTTCTGTCCCTGAGGGTGTTCTAATCAATACATCGAGTTTTGACGGATCAAATTTAGTCGGCTTAGTAATAACCGCATTAGCATTAGTATCTAGTACTAAAATCTGCCCCTTTCCCATAAACACGTTAATCATATTGCTATTGCTGGGAACAACAGAAATATCAACCAATTCTGCCAACTGATTAAGTGCGGTATCTCGCTTATCTAATAAATCATTAGGTTGTTGCTCGGCATTTGCTTGACCTTGAGCCGTTGCAATTTGTACATTTAAGTTGGCTATTTCTTTGGCGAATGAAGTAATTTCATCAGCCATCACTACCATATCGGTATTAATTTGATCGCGTATCTCACCGAATCTTGAATTCATGGTATCAAAGCGACTGCTTAGAATCTCAGTCTCAGATAACAACACTTGTCTTGCTGGTATTGATGTTGGGTCATCTGTTGCATCATTTACCGCATTAAAAAAATTCTTAATCGCGGGTTCCATTCCAACTGAAGGGTCAGCCACAATATCATCAACTTGCGATGCCAATTCACTGTATTTATCAACATCACCAAAAGCGGCAGTACTTGATCGTAATTGGGTGGTAATAAATTGATCATAACTTCGGGTTATATTAACAACATTTACACCTGTCCCTAAATAACCGACGCCAATCATTTGTTCATCTTTTGTTGCTAGATCAACTCTTTGGCGACTATAACCTTCTGTATTAACATTTGAAATATTATGACTTGTAGTTTCCAACGAGCGCTGGAAAGCCTGAAGCCCCGTTATCGCTGTTCCTAACATACCACTTGCCATTGCTATTTCCCCTTATGAATTATCTGCTGCTGACTGCTGTTTTTGAACCAAAGTATCTGAATATTGATTAACCGCTTTACTGTTATATATTTTCATCACTTTATCCGCATAATTTGGATCGGTTGCATAGCCTGCTTGCTGTAGTTCATGCACATATCGTTCCGCTTTTTCTGCCATTTTTATGGCGGTCTTATATCGAGGGTTAGTTTTAATAAAATCAACATAATCATTAAAACTTTCCTGATAAGATCCATAAGACCTAAAGCCTGCTATTTCTTTTTTAGCGATACCTTGTTTATATTCCAATGTTTCAACCTTTGTGCTGACTCCATGCCATGATTTATCTGCTTTAATGTTAAATAAATTATGACTACTGCTGCCATCTTTAGATTGAATAACTGATTTACCCCAACCTGTTTCTAATGCTGCCTGTGCAATTAAAACATTAGCATCCACACCCAGTTTTTTAGCGGCTTGTTCTGCATAAGGCCGTAATTGATTAACAAAATCATCAACTGAATTAATAGGCTTAGTGATTAAGCTATCTAAGATAGGCTGAGCTTCAATTGGTTGCTGGCTAGTTTTTGCCGCTTTAAACATTAAGTTCCGTCTTTGGTAATCTGCAATACCTTGCTCTTTAGTAACAGCAACTGATTGATCTGGGCTTAGCTGCCTTTCAATAACATCAGCCAAACCCATTCCATTTTCACCCGCTAAATGGATCGATAATTGTTGATCGTACATATCCCTGTAAAAGTCACTTTGGCTATTGTCTAAAATACCATCAGCCAATTTGGCCTGTCGCATACTCTTTAACATCATCCCAACAAAAACAGATTCAAACTGCTTTGCCACTTCTTTAATAGAGTCAGGTGTTTTTTGTTTGGCCTCATTTTTTAATTTGGCCAAACTATCAAAGTCGGTATAAAGATCTGCACTATCAACATTTAACATGATATGTACCTATATAATTATAAGTTCAGCTCTTAAAGCACCTGCTGTTTTAAGTGCTTCTAAAATAGCAACCAAATCACTAGGCCCTGCTCCCACTTTATTAACAGACTTAACAATCTCATCTAAAGTAACACCAGGGTTAAAGACAAACATATGATTCCCCTCATCATCTATAACACCACCTTCCTCAACCTTAATTTCTGATTGAGGAACAATAGCGGTATTTCCACCTGCTAAAGCATTGGGCTGACTTACTTGAGGATTTTCACTGATGGTAACAGTCAAACTACCATGCGATACAGCTGTAGGTTGAACCCGAACTTTACCATTAATAACAACAGTACCCGACCGCGAATTAACAATAACTCTAGCAGGTGCATCATCAGGTGCTACTTGCATATTCTCAACCATTGAAACAAAACTGACGCGTTGTGATTGATCTAAAGGTGCACTTACTTTTATCGATGTAGCATCTAAAGCCCTTGCTGTTTGTGGACCCAATATACGGTTAATAGCTTCAACCATTCTATTAGCTGTAGTAAAGTCTGAATTATGTAAATTAAAAACTAATGAATTGCCTTTCCCAAAAGGGCTTGGAACCCCTCGTTCTACTGTCGCACCATTAGGAATACGTCCAACCGCTGGGTTATTAACAGTAATCTTAGACCCATCTTGCCCTGAAGCACTTAAACCACCTACAACTAAGTTACCTTGTGCAACCGCATAAACCTTACCGTCCGCCCCTTTTAATGGACTCATTAATAATGAACCACCGCGTAAACTCTTGGCATCACCAATAGAAGAAGCTGTTACATCAATTTTCTGACCAGGTTTTGCAAAAGCAGGAAGATCAGCATGTAAGACGACTGCGGCAATATTTTTAGATTTTGGGTCAATGCCAGGTGGCAATGTTAGGCCAAGTCGCGCCAACATGCTCCGCAAACTTTGCCCTGTAAATTTTGTTTTGTCACCTGATGAATTTAAGCCAACGACTAAACCATAACCAACCAATTGGTTACTACGAACACCCGCTATGGAAGCTAAATCCTTTATTCTTTCAGCATTAACAGGCTGCCAATTAAGCAACAACAATAACGCTACTAATATACTGTGTTTCATATCAATCTCCCTTAAAAAGGAAAAACAGGGCTTAAGAAGAACCTGGCAAACCAACCCATTTTGCTTGAATCAGCAACTGAGCCATCCCCAGTGTACATAATGGTGGCATCTGCTACTTTTGCTGAAGAAATGGTATTAGATGCATCTATATCTACGGGTCTAACAATGCCCGATAATCGAATATATTCACTACCATCATTTAAGGTAACCCTTTTTTCACCTCGAATTCTTAAGTTTCCATTGGGAAATACCGCAACCACTGTCACACTTATATCACCCGTTAAACTATTACTCTGATTGGCCTCTCCTTCCCCTTCAAAATCATGCTCTGAAGCTAAAGTTGCGCTTAAATCACTACCAAAAATCATTGAAGGATCCATTCCCATAATATTTGGGGCTGTCACTGAGGTTGAGGTACTCTTAGTAGCATCTAAATCTGCTTTTTTCTTAGCCTTGGTATCTTCATTTAATTTAACCGTTAAAATATCCCCTACACGTCTTGCCGTATGATCTTCAAACAAGCGCATATCATAACCAGATTGATAAATTGCACCATTAGTCTGCTGTGGAGGGCGAAGATCAACTGCTTGCACAGGTGAAAAATCTGGATCTCTTTTAGGTAAGGTTTCACAGCCTGTTAAAGGTAGTAGCAATAGAGAGATAATAGCAATTTTGAATAGATACATATCATTCACCTTGACTATAATTGCTGAGTCACAAAGGACAGCATTTCATCCGTAGTGGAAATTGCTTTTGAATTCATTTCATAGGCACGCTGAGTTTCAATCATATTGACCAACTCCTCAACTACATTGACGTTTGATGTTTCTAATGAACCTTGAAAAACAGCACCAAACTCATCTTCCCCAGGTGTCCCAACAACTGGAGCTCCACTAGCAACTGACTCGGTAAATAAATTCTCACCCACGGGGTTTAATCCTGCTGGGTTAATAAAATCAGCTAATTGAATTTGACCAATTTGAACAGCAGTAGGACTACCTGGCTGTACTACAGATACTGTACCATCACGGCCTATGCTTACACTTAGTGCATCACTTGGAACAGTAATATTAGGCTCTAACAACATACCACCAGAAGTAACCAACTGACCTGTTGAATCTAACTTGAAAGATCCGTCTCTGGTGTAGTTAATATCACCATTTGGGTTTAAGATTTGAAAAAAACCTCGCCCATTAACAGCAACATCTAGTGAATTTTCTGTTTGTTGAATATTACCTTGGGTATGTAGCTTTTCTGTAGCTACGGTTCTGACACCGGTTCCCAACTGTAGACCTGTTGGTAACTCGGTATTTTGAGTTGACTGAGCGCCAACTTGGCGAATATTTTGATAGACCAGATCTTCAAAAATCGCTCTAGACTTTTTAAAACCAGTGGTATTTACGTTAGCCAAGTTATTGGCAATTACCGCCATTCTTGTTTGTTGGGCATCTAAACCTGTTTTAGCAACCCATAATGCTCTTTCAGTCATGTTACTCTCCTAGTGACAATTTATTGTCTTACTAGAAGATAATGCATTTACTATGCCATTTGCATTAGTTTAGCACTTACTCCTGAGTTATCATCTGCATTCTTCATTACTTTAGTTTGTAATTCAAAATTTCTTGCTAATTCAATCATCTCAACTAATGCAGACACTGCATTAACATTTGAACCCTCTAAAGCACCTTGTACAATACTTACAGTGGCATCAGCTTCTGCAACACTTCCGTCTTTGGTATGCATAAAACCATCATTGAGCTTTTCTAAATTATTCAACTCAGGCTTAACCATTTTGATTCTATCAATAACAGCTAGTGTACTTGCCGTTTCTCCAAGAGGAATAACACTTATGGTTCCATCATTACCTATATCTATTTTTTCGGACGGCGGTAAAATTATAGGGCCATCGTTACCATAAATAGGGTTACCCGCCCCTGTTTCTAAACGGCCTTCAGGGGTAATTCTTAAATCACCCGCTCGCGTATAAGCTTCTGCTCCATCCTCACCTTCAACAACAAACCAGCCCTCTCCTTTTATGGCAACATCCAGAGAGTTTCCTGTCGTGTGCAAAGACCCCATACTCATGTCAGATCCAGGCCTTTCTGCCATAGCATAAACACGAGTTGGGTAGCCTGGACCAAAAACCGGCATAGATCGAAATTGCTCAAAATCAGACTTAAAACCAGTGGTTTGAGCATTCGCCAAATTATTGGCATTTGAAGTTTGGGCCAACAATGTCTGCTTGGCCCCACTCATTGCAATATATAAACTACGATCCATAACGACTCTCCTACTGTACTAGAGCTTAAAGCTGAAGTATTCTTTGGATAATTTCATCTTCTGTTGAGATAGTCTGTGCATTGGCTTGATAGGCTTGTTGTGCAACAATCATTTTAACTAATTGTGTAGCAATATCTGTATTGGAATTTTCTAGTGCTGAAGATGCAATATCTCCAAAATTATTACCACCAGCAACCCCTAACACTACAGTTCCAGAATCAATACTTTCTTGCCAAGTTGTATCACCAATTTTTCCTAGCCCCTGGTTATTAGTGAATCGCCCTAAAATCACTTGCCCCAAAGGACTGGTCGTTCCATTACTGTATCTTGCTAATACCACACCTGTTTTATTAACACTAACCCCAGTCAAATTACCCGATGCATAGCCATTTTGTTGTAAATCATTTACTCCAAAATCAGCAGCATATTGTGTTGCACCTGTAGGATTAATTGAAAATGATAATGGTTCAGCACTTACATTTAAAGCATCTACTGGAGCAATGACAATATCTGTAAAAACAAAATCATCAATACCATTAGCACCGGTAACATTAGTTCCTGTAGTATCAGCAACCAGGTTACCTAAAGAATCAAAAGTCATAGGGATCTTTGTACCTGTCAAGTCTGCATATGCAGCCGCAGCTACAATCGAAGTTGCAGTCGCACCACTTGCAGTTGCCTCAACATTAGCTGCTGCAATCTGTTCTGCGGTTATATTTGGCACTGCAGCTAAAGCAGTAAGAGCTGCAGAAACCTCATTAGCTGCTGCATTTGTTGCAGCCAAATCAGCCGCTGTAGCTGCTGCGGCTGTAATTGTTGTACTGTTAACAGCCGTAGTAGTTGGCGTTACGGCAGCAGTAATAGCACTAACTAAAGGGTCGTTATCTGCTGCAACCGCAGCAGATGCATCTGCTGCACTTACTGCAGCAGTAGTAGTCAATGCCTCAGCAGCAACTTTTGCAGCAGCAAGTGTCGCAACATTAATTTTAGCAACTTCCGTAGCCGCTGCAGCTGCATCATTAGCAATTATGGTAGCTTCAACCAAAGCAGCATCGGCTTTAGCTTTAGCATCAATTAAATCATCATCAGTTGGATCTGCAGCAAGAGCTGTTGCTGCACTGTTGACAGCTGTAGTCGCATAATCCTTGGCCGAAGTTGTCGCCGTTACAGCTGCAGTTGCTGCCGTTACCGCATCAGCTATAGCAGCTGCAGCGGTTGCATTATCTACAACATTTATATCAGTATTAGCAATAGCACCATCTATTTCAACTATAGCCGCAGCTATTGCTGCACCTACATCAACTGCATCTGCATCAGCAGCAGCACTAACTGCATTATCAATAGCAGTTGACGCAGCTGTTGCATTTGTAACTATAGCATTAAGGAGTGTAGCATCTGTAAGTGCAGCTGTTGCATCAGCAGTAGCTGAATCTGATACCGCAATTACAACAGCAGCAGCATCTTCTGCCGCAAGAATCGTAGTTGCAATCGATGCTGCAGGGTCATCTAAAGTAGCTGGTGTTCCTGTATTTAACCCTTTACCATCAAGATATACATATGCCCCCCAAGAGCTTGTTGCCGCTCCATCAGGCGTTTCATCAACAAAGTAAGTTGATAAAGTATGCGTATTACCCAAAGAATCAAAAATGGTGGCTGATGTCGAGCTATTATAAGTATCCACATTTGGACCATTATCAACTGTAGAATCATAACCAACAAAAGGTGATACAGGTCTACCTTCTCTTGAATCTAAATTAACTTTTAAATCAACTGTTGTCGTTGCTGATGGCGCACCTTGTGATGTATCAATTTTAATAGCTTGTGGTGCTCCGGTACTAAAACCTTCCTCAACTGTCGTACCAATAGGCGCTCCACCCATCAGAAAATGCCCAGTATCATTAGTAATAAAACCTTCTGGGCTTAAATGAAATGCTCCATTTCTAGTATAAGCAGTTGAGCTAGTTGAGTCTGACCTTTCACCCAAGGCAAAAAAACCATTTCCTGATAAAGCTAAATCAAGATTATTTTGAGTAGACTCAACATTTCCCTGACTAAATTGCTGAGCAACTTCAGTTACTCTAACTCCCGCGCCAGGTGTTGTTTTGCCCGTACTGTTATAAACATCGGCAAACTCCGCTCGTGATTCCTTAAAACCCGTTGTATTAGCATTAGCAATATTATTACCAATAACTTGTAAATTTGTTGATGAGGCCGCTAAGCCACTTAATGCAGTTGCAAAACCCATGATTGTTCTCCTAAATTCTTAGAATATTTTCTTAACGTCGCTAAAATCTACTTCACCCAAGCCATCTAAGGCCAACTTAATGCCGTCTTGAGCTCCTCCTAAAGCTACGCTTTTAACATCAGCATTTACATAAGTCTGTAATGCTGTATTTTTTCCATCTATAACCGCTTCCGCACTAATCTTATATATTGCTGGGTCAGCATAAGTACCATCATCTAATAAACCATCCCACTCAAAAGATACATTTCCCTGTTGCTGTTGCCCTAAATTTAATGTTTTTACAATTTGTCCATTACTGTCTGAAAAATTAACTTTTAAATTATTTGTACTTTCATTTAAAACAACCTCTCCCGTCATATCCTTAGTTAAGGACATAAGCCCTTCGCTTGCAGGAACTAATACTGATTGACCAACTAAGCTTGCTGCTTGCAACGCTTGTCCTGAAATCATAGAAGAGGAGAATTCTCCAAAAGAAGTATTTAAATCACCAATACCTTCAACTGTACTAAACTGGGCCATCTGAGCTAGAAAATCCCCATTTTCCATCGGTTTATTGGGATCTTGATGTGTCATCTGTGTTGTTAATAACTTTAAAAATTCTTCTTGCCCTAGCTCTTTCTTTGACACCTCAGATTTATCTGCAGATGTCGCAAGACCAAGGTTTTGATACGTTTCAATTGAACTAATAGCCATGATTTATCTCCTATTGCCCCATTTTTAAAGTTTGTAACATTAGCTGTTTAGCCGTATTTAAAACTTCTACATTGTTTTGATATGATCGTGATGCGGACATCATATTAGCCATTTCTTCAACCGTATTTACATTTGGCTTATAAATATAGCCAGTTGCATCAGCCATCGGGTGATTAGGTGCATATTCCATAACAGTTGGCGCTTGACTTTCAACAACCCCCATAACATTTACCTTGCTTGATGCATCATGCTTATCCATCACACTTTTAAGCTCTGCCTTAAAAACGGGTTGTCTAGATTTATAAACATCATCTAGGCTACTGCTAACACTATTTGCATTTGATATATTACTGGCTACTAAATTAAGCCTTAACGATTGTGCATTCATGCCACTACCGGCAATATCAAATATATTCATGGATGGCATAATTATTCCCCTCTCAATGCGGACATCAGCCCAGAAAACTTACCATTAATAAATCTTAAACTAGCTTGATACTCCACTGCATTTTCTGAATATTTAGCTTGCTCAATATGCGCCTCAACCGTATTTCCATCTATTGAAGACTGGTTTGGGTTACGAAACATCATAGTGGCTCCTAATAAGCGATCATTGGGAGAAATATGGCCATGCTGTGTTCGTTCCATAGTATTATTTGCAGGCATTGATTTCTTTAAAATAGCTTGAAAATCTAAATCACGTGCTTTATACCCTGGTGTATCCGCATTAGCTAAATTTGAAGCTAGCACTTCACTGCGCTTTTCTCTCAAAGCCAAAGCCTCAGGATGAATACCTAATGCACTATCAAAGTTAATCGCCATAATTGCCCCCTTATTTCTTGTTACAAAGAAACAAAGCACAGCTTATGCCATAGAAAATTATCTTTTTAAAATCATAAAGATAAAATACCGCTTTAATTAATAAGCAACTTGGTATTAAGTTTTGAAAACAGGTGGCAAGATTTGATCAGTTTTATATATTTGTCACTGATTTTTGCTGAAAATACTGAAATAGGAGGATTTATCCAACTTGGCAATACACTAAAATAAGATACATGACTCTATACAAACCACAGGTTTATAAAAAACCAGTAAATTACTAAGCTATTTTTATCGGTAAGAGGCAATGCTATTAGGTTTAGCTTTTGTAGTCTTGATGAAACAACGTGGAATCAAGGTTTAGCTGAAATAGAGGTTGGTAATTGAATTATATAAAATGGTGTTGTATTTTTAAGATAAAAATACTTGCTTTATAGATTACGATGGCAAAATTTAGCCATGTATAAAAAGGGGTGTAATAAACGTCAAGAAACTGACTACAAACAAGGCGACCTAGGATACTTTTCTAAAGTATCTAGCACGCCCTCCTCTAACAGGTTCAAATTCTTTAATACTTATCGGCATTGCTTCTGTACTACTAAGAAATATATATCCGCCTGGTTCCAATGAAAGAGCCATTCTACTAAGAATATCGCGCTTAACCTCATCAGAAAAGTAGATTAAAACATTACGACAAAAGATAACATCAAAACGCCCAAGAACAGAAAAAGGTTTTAATAGATTAAACTGTTGAAACCTTACTTTACGCACAACATCTGCATTAAGCTTATAGCCATCATGCGTTTTCTGAAACATTTGAGCCTTAGTCTGAGCATCTAAGCCTCGCGATAAAGCAAGCTCTGAATATGTTGCAGACTTTGCTTCCTGCAAAATTGTTTCAGAAATATCAGTACCAATTATTTGTACATTATGGTTTTTTCCTGACTTTTTCATGGCATCATCAGCACACATACTAATTGTATAAGGCTCCTGCCCCGATGAACACGCCGCAGACCAAACCTTTACGGTACCTGATTTTTTAGCAAAGATTTCAGGAAATATTTTTTCTTTTAGCTCCAAAAACTGCATATCATCTCGAAACCAAAAAGTTTCATTTGTTGTCATAGCATCAACAACAGATATTTTTAACTTTGTGGATAAAGAACTATTTGTTTGTAAGGCACTTGCTAATTCAGTAAAAGAAGCTAAATCAAACTTAGACAACAAACCACTAAGCCTATTTTTGACTAAGTACTGCTTACTGTCACTCAAGACAATACCACATGATTGATTCAGAAAATTCTGAATCACTTTATACTCGTTTGCCGTCATTTATAATTACTCGCCATCATCAATTAAGGCTATTTTAGCAATCATTTATACTTCTCATCCTATTTTTCACATCAATGCGCGTCATGAAATGCTTTCAACTGCTCTTGAATAGTTGCTACTAAAATATCAGGCTCAAATTTAGCTAGAAATTTATTAGCCCCAACCTTCTCGACCATGGATGTGTTAAAAACACCGCTTAAAGAGGTATGAAGAATCAAATAAACATCCTTCATTTCTGGATGACTTTTAATTTTAGTTGCCAAGGTATAACCATCCATTCTAGGCATTTCCACATCGGAAATAATCATAGAATAATAATCGCCAATATTCACACCTTCATCAACCATTTTACTCAAATGATCCCAGGCTTCTTTCCCGTCTTTTAGCGCTGTACATTCGATACCAACTTGCGTACATACTCTTTTAACCTGATTTCTCGCTACACTCGAGTCATCAACAATTAAAACATGATCATCAACCCCCATAACCTCAGCATCAATATTCTCTTCCGATGCGCTTTCTTGCCCACCAATAACTTCTTTCATCACTTTTTCAACATCAATAACTTCTATCAGTTCATTATCAACTTCGGTCACTGCTGTTAAATAGCTATCTTTACCTGAACCATTTGGTGGACCATTAACTTGATCCCAACCTATATTAATAATTCTATCTACTGCACCCACTAAAAAGCCCTGTATTGTTCGGTTATATTCCGTGACAATCACATAACTTTCCCCACCTCTTTCTATTGCAGGCATACCTATTGCCATCGAAAGGTCTAATACAGGAATAGTTTTGCCACGTAGGTGTGCCACACCACAAATAACTGAATGAGCTCTTGGAATCTGAGTTAATTCAGGACAACGTATAACCTCCTGAACCTTAAAAACATTAATCCCATACCGTTGTCTTCCAATAAGTTTAAACAACAACAGCTCAAACCTATTATGCCCTGCCAACTTAGTCCGCTGGTCAACACCATCTAATACACTGGCCATAAAAAACCCCTTAAAAAAGTATGTCTTAGAGTATAGCTATTTTATTTAATTTTACTTAAAAAATATATGGCATGTTTTATGTATATAAAAACTTAAAGATATAAATGACATAATTTTGGCGCACTCTTATGAAAAGAATTAATTTAATTTTAAGTTTTATACTTTTAGCGAGCCAAGCCCAAGCTGGGTATGCAGCTAAAATCCAATCAATTAATTCAATACAAGATGCTACACGCCAATATATTAATGATAATTTAGATTTTTCTACTGACTATAAGATAAAACTAGGGCAAATTGATACTCGCCTAAAACTCCCTTTATGCATGGAGCCATTATTGATATCTACACCTAAATCATCACTTAAAGCAGGAAGGAATTCTATTGGTGTTAGATGTAATAGTAAAAAAAAGTGGGCTATTTATACCTCTGCCATTATCAGTATCTATAAAGATGTGATTGTTCTGTCTCAGCCAATTCAACGTGGAGAGTTTTACAGTACCAATCACTTGCATAGTGAAAAAAGAGAAATATCAACATTACGTTCGGGATTTTTTATAAATCCACTCAATATTATTAACAAACAAGCAACTCGAAATTTAAGTATTGGATCTGTTATTTCTAAAGCAAATATCACTGAACCTAAACTTATTAAAAGAGGTGAAAAAGTCACCATCAACTTAAGCAGCCCCAACCTTAAAATTAGTGTTGCCGGTATATCTTTAATGGATGGTGTAAAAAACCAAAATATTAGAATAAAAAATATAAAGACAAAACAAATTGTCCAAGCAACAGTAATTAAACAAGGCCAAGTTGTCGTCAGCTTTTGATAACGTTAGAATAAACATTAAAGTAATTAATAATTCTGCCGATACCAACAGTAGATAAATACAATATATAGAGGCCTATCATGACTATTCAATCAATATCAGGAAAAGCGAATACAGCTGCCTTCTCTACAAAGCCAGCATCTACTGGAAAGGCAAAAGGTAGCGAATCCTTGGTAACTGAAAAATCAAAAGATAAAGTTGATTTTACTGCTGTTGCAAAAGAAATAACCAAAGCATTTGAATCATCAAAAAATACGCCAGCAATTAATGAAGAGCGTGTGCAAGCAGTTAAGGATTCGTTGGCAAAAGGGGATCACCCTATTAATGCTGAAAAAATTGCTGCAAAAATGGTTCAAATGGAACGAGAACAATTTAACAATAGCAGATAATCCTATGATTAATAAAACATATCCCATCGCAGAAAAACTACTTACAACAGGCTTAAATTTAAGCTCCAAACTATTAAACTTGTTAACAACAGAAGCAGATAGTTTAAAACAGCATGCTGACTCGAAAGTAATTTCCAATATTGCTTTCAATAAAAAAGAAACTGTCGCTCAGCTTGACCAGTTTTCTAGACAAATGACACAAGTGCTCGCCACAGAAAAGCTACAGATGTCGCCAAGTGGAATTGACGCTTATTTTCAAAAAGCAAAATCAGTCAACCTTAACACCAGTAAGTCCTCCCTTCTCTGGCAAGAAATCATATCTATTGCTAAACAGTGTAAATTGCTAAATGAAAAAAATGGTGCAAGCCTTAATTTACTCGCCCAACACACTCAGCGCTCCTTACAAATTATAAAAGGTAAGTCTCAACAAGCAACAACATATGGGCGTGATGGCTCAACTTATAGCGAACGACTATCTCAGACTTTGATTTCGGTGTAGACTTAAAGCCAATTACATTTTCTTCCCAAGCACAGTTAAAAACAATTGTGCTTGAAAAATAAAGAGAACTCAGCATATGTTAGGTACGTTAAAAACTTTATTCAAGAAAGAAGAGACCATAACAGTTTCTGAGCCCGAGATTTATGACCCTTTATCTAACGCTCACCCAAATCCAAATTTTTTAACAGATAATCATAAAATTCGACAACTCCTTAAAGATATTGAAGAAGCCTCGCCTTTATGTACTATTAATTTTGAAAGTACTGATGAAAACTTTAGCTCATCAATCCTAGACGTTCAACTAGAAAATGCGCTGATCATTATTGACGAATTAATACCCTCTCATGGCAATCATCTTATAACTAAAGAACACAGTGTAAAATTATCAACGCTTCATAAAGGTATAAATTTAGCATTTAAACTAGAGATTATAGATACGGGCTCCTCTCGTGGTATAGCTTATTACAAAACGACTATCCCAGAGAAAATATACTACCCACAACGAAGATCATCTCCACGTATTCAAATCACCTCACTTAACATACCTTTCTCCGGCATGTCACAAAGAACACAATCCTCTATAGGTGGTCTTGTTTTTGATTTATCAAGAAGTGGAGTTGGTATCAGCTCGCCTAATAATATTGTAAGGCTTCAACGAGGGGATTTACTAAAAAACTGTACTATCATGCTTGATAAACAAGTTATAAGCTTTGACCTTATTGTCCGTTTTATAAAAACACCTAATCAAGGAATAAAGAATACTTTAGTTGGAGGCTATTTTGAAAACATCAACTCTAAAGGTAAAAATAAAATAGAACGCTTTGTCGCAACTATTGAACGAGAAGAAATTAGAAACAAAAAAGAGCAAGCTTACATTACAGCCACTCTTGATTAAAATCTATCACACTTCATAAGCACAACCAATACAAAGACTCACCCCATTAAATTCATTATCAATAAAGCCTGCTCATTTAGGTAATATGCCTTTTGCTTGGTAGACTGAACTTAACTACTAAAGATCATAAAGACATTGCTTATGAAATCTCATTATTTTTACCCCCTAACTCTCACCATTGCTCTATATTTGGCACCTATTGCAAATGTAAATGCATCTATCGTAAGCTACACATTAGATAATATTTTTCTAGGCACAACAACTCAAATGACAGGTATCTTTGATTGGGACTATACTCCAGGTGACTTTGAAAATGGTACAGGAACATTTAAAGAACTATCCATTCCTGGCACTTCAAAAACAATTAAAGACCTTAATATTTCATTTGATATAGGGAAATCTATTGAATTCAGTCTAATTCAAAACTTAGATAATGATGGACTTGATATATCTCTTGTCTTTGTAAATGCTCTTACCCCAACCCAATCAACTTTACTTGATCTCACACAGAGCAAATGGTCTCTAGGAGCAACGAGTACTAATCATTCTTTTACAAAAGGCGGCATTTCCCTAACAGTTATCCCCATACCTAGCGCAGTTTTGTTTTTTGGATCTAGTTTGCTTGGTTTAATAAGCATGACAAAAAGAAAACAGTAAAAAATTTCATAACTCTATTTTATTGATATAATACAAAGGCTGTCCCCGTAGCATAATTGGATAATGCAATCCCCTCCTAAGGGATAGATTGGCGGTTCGACTCCGTCCGGGGACGCCATTAAGTCGACTTTTATTCACAGACTAACATTGTTCTAAATATTCATCCTTTAATTGAATATAATGTTTACACGAATACTCCAAAAACCTTTTCTCCTCTTCCTTTAAAGGGCGCGCTTGTTTAGCAGGAGCCCCTACGTACAAATAACCACTTTCCAGTTTTTTCCCTGGTGGAACTAAAGCACCTGCACCTAACATTACATAATCATCTAAAACAGCATCATCCATAATAATTGCACCAATCCCAACTAAGCAATAATTGCCCACTGTACATGCGTGTACTACAGCTCGATGACCAATAGTTACTCCTTTCCCTATTTTTAAGGGGTGCCCTTCTGAAGAATAATCACCTGCATGTGAAACATGTAAAACAGTTCCATCTTGCACATTGGTTCCATCCCCAATTTCAATACTTTCTACATCCCCCCTAATAACAGTTGTTGGCCAAACTGACACATCGTTTCCCAGCTTTACATTACCAATGACTACAGCACTCTCATCAATAAAAACATTATTTCCAATAACAGGTTTTATATTTTTAAACGACCTAATCACAACATTTCTCCATTTTTTACTATACTCTAATGATACAACATCTATTTTAACTGAGGGATAATATGGCTCTATTTGATGGTATAAAAAGACAACTTCGTTCGGTTATTGAATGGGAAAACCCTTCAGCTGACGTTTTAATGTCTCAATGGACAGAAAATGGCGATGAAATAAAAAATGCTTCAAAACTCATTGTTGGCCCAGGCCAAGGATGTATTTTTGTCTATGAGGGAAAGGTTCAAGCTATTATTGAGGATGAAGGCTTAATCAACCTAAAAACAGCCAACATTCCTTTTTGGACAACTATCAAGAAATTTATGCAGTTTTTTGAAAGTGAACATAAAGTAGGCATTTATTTCTACAAAAAAAGTAAAATACTTGACCAAAAGTGGGGAACATCTTCACCTATAAAATATGATGACCCAAAATATAAATTTCCTGTTGGCTTAAGAGCTTATGGTAATTATAGCTACCGTATATACGATCCAAAAAATTTCTTTGTTAATGTAGTTGGAAGTCAGACTGATTTCTATATTGATGATTTTAGATCAGTGATGTCAGCACGTATTATCCACCCTATTAGTGATTATCTTGCTGAAAGCCAATACAGCTATGCGGAAATTGATAGTAACCGAGAGGAAATTGCTCAAGGTATTTCAATTAAGCTTTCCATGGCTTTTCGTAAGCTTGGATTTGATATTACTGACTTTAGAGTTGAAGGGACTGACTTTGATGAAGATACCTTAAAACGCATTAACCGAATTGCTGATTTAACAGCTGAAGCACAGGCAGCTAAAGCTGTTGGCCTTGATTATGCAAAAATACAACAATTAGAAGCACTTCGTGAAGCAGCTAGAAATGAGGGTGGTGGCGCTGGTATTGGGATGGGAATGGGAGCAGGAATTGGTTTAGGGCAAAATATGGCTCAAACAATGACAGAGCAAAGTACTCCACCTCCTCAAGCCCAAGCAACTCCCACTGATTTGATGGCAAAACTTAAACAATTAAAAAGCATGTTTGAAGCTGAGTTAATTACTGAGCAAGAATACAAAGACAAAAAACAAGAAATTTTGGATCAAATGTAAAATGGCTAGATGTAAAAGTTGTTCAGCCCCCTTACTGGCAAATATTAACCGTTGTAGCTATTGCAATGTACGTAATGATGTTGATCTTCATAGTAAGCATAATTTTCACATTCAAACCAAGCATTCTGAGCGTATTTGCCCTCATTGCGAAACCAACTTACAAACAATAAAATTAGATGTTAATGGCCCGCTTCTTATTGAACGTTGCAAGGGCTGTTTTGGTTTGTTTTTTGACTTAGGTGAAATTGATACTCTACTCGAAAATTCTGTCTCAAATGTATCTAATATTAATTTAGCACTGATAAAAAATATTAATAAAGATCGTTATGCATCCCATAAAAAAGTTAAATATATTAAATGCCCTGTTTGCAGAGCCTATATGAAAAGAGCTAATTTTGGTCATAGAAGTGGAGTTATTGTTGATCAATGCCCCAAACATGGTGTCTGGGTTGATAGTGGAGAAATAACACATTTAATGGAATGGAAAAAAGCGGGAGGGGAACTGCTCAACACAAAAGAAAAAGAAAAAACAAAACCGAAACAAAAAGCTTCAAGTAATATTCCTGATTTTGAACATTTTAACGACTATCAACACCCTAAAAGTAAAAGCATAGAAACAGAATTACTAGATTCCGTTTCTTCTCTTATTTATAAAATTTTCACATAGTAAAATTTAACAATCCAAAACCCCTTACAAATGGAAAATCTTCTAAAATCAGAGAATGTATTCAGATAACCCTCTGTCTGCTATAATCCTAACTAGTATTTAGGTTCTGGCATAATGAATTAATTTTCATTATTATTTGAGCTTTTTAATTTTAAATCACTATTAATCAGCAGTTTTTATTATCAAGGTACAGCAATGGCTTTAATGAGCTCATTCTTTAAAGGGAAAAAAACAAATACGGATATCATTTACTCAAGTGATTCCTTAACCCTTGAAGCATTAAATCAATTAATTCCTATTAGAAACCTAAGTGATGATAAGCTTGAATCATTTGCCTTAGAACACAAACCTGAAGTTTTACCTAAAGGTCATATCCTTTTTAAAATTAATGAACCTTCTAAAACCGCAATATTTCTTTTAAAAGGGTCTGTATCTTTATCTGATGAAAATGGAAAGACATTTGATGTTAATGCAACTGAAACCAAAGCCAAGTTTCCATTATCAAGTGGCCTAAAGCACACAACAACGGCCATAGCAAAAACTGAGATTAATATATTACGTGTATCTCAAAAGGTTATGGCTATTAATTCAAGCCAGCCTAACCCAACTAAATTAGAGATTCCTAACCATTTATCAGGCAATCGCTTATTACAAACTTTTTCACAGCAATTTATTGATGATGAACTTGAAGTGCCTTCTTTACCAAGTATTGCCATTCAATTACGAAAAGCAATGCAAAATGAAATTGGCACCGAGGAAGCGGTTAAAATCATTCAACTTGATCCTGTTATTTCTGCAAAATTAATTGAAGTAGCCAACTGCCCACTGTATGTTTGCCTACACCCGGCTAAAAGTTGTTTTGAAGCAGTTCAAAGAATAGGGTTAAATGCGACTCGTAATTTAGTCATTAGCCTAAGTATAAAAAACATCTTTTCTAGCAAATCTCCACTAATAAATAAACATCTTGATCAACAATGGAAAAGAAGTATTTATCTTTCTAGTTTATGTTTTATACTTGCATCTGCTGATAAACAAATCAATCCTGAAGAAGCTTTATTAGCGGGTTTAATTGCTGATATTGGCACTATCCCTTTCTTAAACTTTGTAGAAAAATTACCTGCTGATTACTATAACGAAGAAGAAATAAAACAAGCTATCCCTGTTGTAAAAGGTGTTGTTGGGAGTACCATCCTTGAAAAGTGGGGCTTTGCTGAAGATTTCATCAAAATTCCATTAATATCAGAAGACTGGCACTATCATGGAGAAGACCATATTACTTACGCCGATATTGTTATTTTATCTAGATTACACAGTAGAATTGGACAAAAATCTGCCCACTTACCTGCCATTACATCCATTCCCTCAGCCAGTAAATTAAAGTCTATAACGCTTTCTCCTGAAAACTCATTAAGTATTTTGCATGATGCCAAAGACAAGATTAATGAAACCTTAAGAACATTTTCATCTTAATTTTTAGTCTTTATTAGCGATATCTAACTTCAACATTATTTGCTAGGAAAAGTTTGTTCAGCCTTAAAATCAACTCATCTGTTGGATGCACTCTCCATCCGTCTCCTAACTGAATAGTAGCTTTTGCCTTATTTGAAAATTGTATCTGTATTGGACAGCTCCCTCCAACAAATGGCTCTAATGTTTGCTTTAAACCCTCTACAAATGCCTTTGTATCTAACTCGCTTTCATTAACATTCCAATAAAGTACAATCCCTCGAGAAAAAAGTTCTCTAGCCTGTTCAAAGGTATAAAGTTTATCAGCCGTCATTCTTAGCCCACCTGAGAAATCATCAATACTTAAAGGGCCTTCTGCAACCAACAACGCATCTTTAGAAAGAACATCTCGGTAGATCTCATAGGTTTTACTAAAAGCGGCAACTTCAATTCTTCCTGTTCTATCATCAAAAGTTGCAAACCCCATCATTGTCCCTTTTTTAGTTTGTCTGGTTCGCATTTCTACCACTAAACCAGCAACACGCCCTTCCATTTTTGATTTTGATCGTTCTGCATCGGCAATAAGCGTTCCAATACTGGCATGTCTAATATGCTTTAATTCGGCTTCATATTGTTCAATAGGATGACCGGTTAAATACAAACCTAAGGTTATTTTCTCTGCTTCTAATTTTTCCTTTTCTGTCCACGCATCAACATCTGTAGAATAAGCCTCTGAATCATCACCTTTATCTACTTGAACCGCTAAACCAAACATATCATTCTGGCCTGTTTGGCTCATCTTTCCATGCTGTTCTGCAACTTTTAAAGCAGTGGTTAATTCAGCTAAATGAGATGCCCGATTATCATTAATGCTATCAAAAGCACCACCTTTGATTAGCGCCTCTATTACTCGGCGATTAACCTTACGTAATTGCACACGTTTACATAAATCATAAAGGCCTATAAAAGGGCCTTTTTCAGACCTTTCTTCTAGTAAATCAACTATCGCGGCTTCACCAACACCTTTTATCGCTCCAATTCCATAAACAATCTCACCCTGATCATTTTCAGTAAAGCGATATTGAGAGATATTAATATCTGGGGGAAGTAGAGTTAATTCCATCTCTCGACATTCTTCGATAAGAATTACAACTTTATCAGTATTATCCATATCCGCAGACATAACAGCAGCCATAAAAGCTGCTGGATAATGCCTTTTAAGCCATGCTGTTTGATAAGCAACTAAAGCATAGGCTGCTGAATGTGACTTGTTAAACCCATACCCAGCAAACTTCTCCATTAAATCAAAAACATAAGTTGCTATTGATTCATCAATATTATTATTGATCGAGCCTTCGGTGAAAATCGTCCGCTGCTTAGCCATTTCTTCTGGCTTTTTCTTACCCATGGCTCGCCGTAACATATCCGCGCCACCTAAGGTATATCCCGCTAGTTCTCGAGCAATTTGCATCACTTGTTCCTGATACAAAATAACCCCATTAGTTGGACTTAAAATGGGGACTAATAAGTCATGTGCATATTCAGCTTTGGCACCATGTTTTACATTAATATAGTCATCAACCATGCCAGACTCTAAAGGACCCGGTCTAAACAAAGCCACCAAGGCAATAATATCGTTAAAACAATCAGGCTTTAGCTTACGAATTAATTCTTTCATTCCCCTAGATTCTAGCTGGAAAACGGCTGTGGTCTGACACTTTAAGAAAATTTCATCGTAAGTTGTTTGGTCATTACGTGGAATTTGACTGATATCAACACTGTCTTCACCAAGCAATTTTTTCTTTGCATTAACCGTTTGCAATGCCCAATCAATAATTGTTAGCGTTCGCAAACCTAAAAAATCAAATTTGACTAAGCCAACAGCTTCAACATCATCCTTATCAAATTGAGTAACTAAATTATTCCCTTCTTGATCACAATACAGTGCTGAGAAATCTGTCAGCTTTGTTGGAGAGATAACAACTCCTCCAGCATGTTTACCTGCATTTCTAGAGGTTCCCTCTAATGACAAGGCCATATCAATTAAGGTTTTTACATCATCCTCATTCTCATAACGCTCTTTTAATTCTGGGCTTTCTTCTAAGGCTCTTGGTAATGTCATTCCTATTTCAAAGGGTACTAGTTTTGACAAACCATCGACAAAGCCATAAGCAAATGCCATCACACGACCCACATCGCGAATTACCGCTTTTGCTGCCATCGATCCATAGGTAATAATTTGCGAGACCTTGTCTCGCCCATAATGCCGTGAAACATAATCAATCACTTCATCTCTGCGATCCATACAGAAATCAATATCAAAATCGGGCATAGAAACCCGCTCTGGATTTAAAAAACGCTCGAATAACAAATCAAATTCGATAGGGTCTAAATCAGTGATTTTAAGCACATAAGCAACTAAAGATCCTGCACCAGAACCACGACCAGGCCCAACGGGAATTTCATTTTCTTTAGCCCAAATAATAAAGTCCGCAACAATCATAAAGTAACCAGGAAAACCCATTTGAACAATCACGTCTAATTCAAATTGCAACCTGTCTAAATAAACTTTTCTATTTTCTTCATCAGTGCCATTACCAAATGCAGGGTATTCTTTTAGCCTTTCTTCCAAACCTTTGCGAGATTCTTCAGCAAAAAAATCATCTAAAGTCATCCCTTCAGGAACAGGGTAATCAGGTAAATAATTTTCACCTAAAGTTAACTCAACATTACATCGTTTTGCTATTTCTACTGTATTTTCAATTGCTTCAGGAATATCTGAAAATAATGCAATCATTTCCTCAGAACTTCGAAGATATTGCTCAGGGGTATAATCTTTTGGACGTCGAGAATCATCAAGAACTCTTCCCTGATTAATACAGACCCTCACCTCATGTGAATCAAAATTTTCTTTATCTAAAAAACAAACATAATTTGTAGCAACTACTGGCAGGTCAAGCTTTAAAGCAAGATCAACAGCCATTTTGATATAGTTTTCTTCATCAACTTTACCTACTCGCTGTATTTCAAGATAAAAACTATTTGGAAATATTGATGACCAATATGAGGCCCATTTTTCAGCATCTTCTAATTTTTCTGTCACTAAGGCCCTACCAACATCACCTTCCATTGCACCTGATAGCGCAATCAATCCTTGATTATTTTCTTCTAGCCATTGCAGTTTAATCATTGGAACATCAAGATGTTGACCTTCTTGATAAGCAATAGAAATCAATTCCGTTAAAGTAACGTAACCTTGTTGATTGCTTGCTAATAAAGTAAGCCGGGAGGGTTTAGTAGGTTCTTCTGGGTTAAAAATATAAACATCTGCACCAAAAATTGCTTTGATACCTTGTGCTTCAGTGGCTCTATAAAACTTAACCAGTGAAAATAGATTAGATTGCTCTGTAATAGCAATTGCTGGCATATTAAAGTCTACCAAGCGCTTGACTAGAGGCTTAATTTTGACAATACCATCTACTAAAGAAAATTCAGAATGAACGCGTAAATGGACAAACTCTGGTTTCATGAGAGGTATTAAAAGTAGCGGCTAAAGGGATATGGGAAAATTCCCATTTAAGAATTACAACAAAGAACTAAGCACCAACTTAGACTAAATCTGTACTTAAAGCTAAACGTTTTTTAACAGGTGAAAATGATTTTCGATGCTGTTCTGTCACACCAAGGCTTTGTAGTTTTTCTAAGTGAAATTTTGTAGGGTAACCTTTGTGTTTTGAAAAGTCATAACCTGGATATAGCAAGTCTAGAGTATTCATTTCATTATCTCTGGCGACTTTAGCTAAAATAGATGCGGCGGATATTTCAGCGACTTTTAAATCACCTTTAACGATGGTTTCCCCTTTGCAAGGGATATCAGGATAAAACGTACCATCCACCTGTACCCACTCGGGGGTAATAGTCAGTTGAGAATAAGCTCGGCTCATTGCCAGCAAAGTTGCTTGCAAGATATTTATTTGATCAATTTCGCTAGCTTCGGCACGACCAATGGCCCAAGCTTTTGCATTTTCCTTAATTAAGCCAGCAAAGTGCTGTCTTTTTTTATCTGTTAATTTCTTAGAATCAGTTAGACCTTCAATTGGTTTGTCTGGGTCTAAAATAACTACCGCAGCAATCACAGCCCCGACAATACAGCCCCGCCCTACTTCATCAATTCCTGCAATAAGCTGCATTTTATCGCAAGATACCTCGAGTAACATTACGTAAAAAACTAACCATATCTGAAAGTTCCTTACTATCCCCCGCTAAGTCTTCCATTTCTTCAATAGCATCTTCTAAGCGTAAATTATTCTTATATAAAATTTTATAAGCTTTTCTAATCTGCCTAACCACATCAGGTGAAATTCCATTACGTTCCATTCCAACAGAATTAATACCATGTGGAGCTGTTGGCCTTCCACCTACCATAACAAAAGGAGGAATATCTTTAGTAATAGCACTGCCCATAGCAGAAAAACTAAAAGCGCCAATCTGAGTAAATTGATGTACTAAAGTAAAACCACCTAAAATAGCATGATCCCCCAGATGAACATGACCTGCTATTGAAGCTCCATTTGCCATAATCACATCATCACCAATAATACAGTCATGAGCAACATGAGTATAAGCCATCAATAGGTTATCATTACCAATCAGAGTTAAACCACGATCTTGCAATGTTCCTCTATGAATAGTCGTAAACTCACGAATAACATTCCTATCGCCAATTTCTAACTGAGTTTCTTCATCAGCATATTTTTTATCTTGTGGACATTCGCCTATCGAAGAAAATTGATAGATATGGTTATCCTGACCAATAGTTGTTGCACCGTTAATCACAACATGAGGGCCAATAATAGTTCCTGAATCAATTTTAACTTCAGGCCCTATAACAGAGAATGGGCCAATAGTTACGTTATCGGCTATCTCTGCTTTATCATCAACGACTGCTTTTGAATCTATCAAGTTAACCTGCCACTGCTGCACACATAATTTTAGCACTGGCTGCTAATTGCCCGTCAACTTCTGCACGACAATCAAATGTCCAGATATTACGTCTAGCTTTAATAACCACTGCCTCTAGCATTAATTGATCACCCGGCCCTACTTGTTTTTTAAACCTGGCATTATCAATACCTGCCAAATAATAAATTGATCCTGGACCATACTGGTCATCTGATTGAGACGTTAATAAAGCTGTAGTTTGAGCCAATGCCTCAAGCATTAATACACCAGGAAAAACAGGATTTTTAGGGAAATGTCCTTGGAAAAATGGTTCATTAAAAGTAACGTTTTTGCATGCTAATAAACGTTCTTTAGGTTCACATTCAATAACTTTATCAACTAACAAAAAAGGATATCTATGTGGTAATAACTCTTGAATTTGTAATATATCTAACTGTCCAGACATTTATTCTACTCTGTAATAATTTAATCAGATAAAGCAGCTAATTTTTTCTGAACTTTATCAGTAACATCAACTTTGTTAGCATAATAAACAACGCCATTCTGAACGCCATCCATTAACACTAAGTCAAAACTTTCATCTTTTGCAAGTGCTTTAATTGCATCAAGTACGCCACGCTGAATTTTACCCATCTCTTCATTATTCCACATGCTAACGTCTTCTTTAAACTCTTGTTGAGCTCTTTTTGCTTCTCTTTTCTTATCAAAGATATCTTTTTCAAGTTTACGTCTTTCAGACTCTCCCATAACAGAAGCATCTCTAGTCAACTTTTCTTCAAGTTTGATAATTTCCTTCACTCTTGATTCTAAGTGCTTTTTTCTAGGAGAAAATTCTTTTTCCATGCGGTTTTGAGCTTTCTTCGCTTGAGGTGAACCTTGAAGAACTTTAGCTACATTAACCACACCTACTTTTAACTCTGCATAACTTACGTTAGCAACAAACAAAAGTATTACAAATAAAGAAATTCTATTTTTCATTGATAATTCCATCTTTAACGACATTATTTAAACGGTATATAAATTAAAACCGTTGTGAGTAAATCTTTTACAACCCTAGAATTAATAAATTATAGGTCAAATTAAGGACAAATCAAATAGCAATTCGTTCAGTATTAAAAAAACCATTAGAACCCTGAGCCAAATGAAAACTGAAAACTTTGTTCTTCATCATCTTCACCTGCATTTAAAGGTAATGCAAAACTGACCGATAATGCCCCAAAAGGTGAAAGCCATTCACCAGAAAGGCCTACTGAATATCTCATATCCCTAGAACTAAATGTATCACTTACAGCCCCTGCATCAACAAAAGACCCAATACGAATTGATTTAACATCTTCTACAAAAGGAATTGGAAAAAACAATTCTGCCTTAGCAACCGTTTTAACTGAACCACCAAAAGGGTCATCATCTGAATCTCTTGGGCCTAAGGTATTATCATCATAACCCCGAACAGACTTTACCCCCCCGGCATAGTAATGTTCAAAAAATGGCAAGCTTGTAGTATCCCCATAGCCATCGCCATAAGCAAGTTCACCTAGCAACCTAAGCGTTAGGTCTCTTGCTAAGGGAAAATACCTTTGGTGTTTATAACCAATTTTATAATAGGTTAAGTCACTTCCTGGCACAGTTATGAATGCTGACAACCGTTGTTGCTTACCACGATCAGGAAAGACAGCTCTATTTAAAGTATCATGCGTCCAGCCAACAGAGGTTGCAAGAGTTAAATATTTATCACCATTTTCAATTACAAAGTCCTGAATTTCATCTGAAGAAAAATCTGAGGTTGATAGCTTTGTATGTTTTAGATCTATATTAAACCGTAATCTATCATTTTCATTTAATGGTAGCCCAAAATTAAAACTGCTGTTAATCACATCAGTTGAATAGTTTGATATATTCGCTTCTTCTGCATCTGTTGCGCTATAACCTAAGTCATAACCTAAACTAACACCATCTAAAGTAAAGTAAGGGTCAAAATAACCAAAACTATATCGTGTTGAAACTTCACTGTTATTAAACGCTAAATTGACTCTTTTGCCTGATCCAAAAACATTATCTTGTGAAACATTAGCATTAAACACAATACCTTGAGTTTGCGAAAAACCAACCCCAGCCATCAAATTACCTGAAGATTTTTCAACGACTGAATAATTAACATCTATTTGATCAGACGTCCCCACTACAGGTGGTGTTTCAACATTAACCTCTTCAAAATAGCCTAATCGTTGCAACCTTACTTTTGATCTTTCAATTTTCTTAGTCGAAGCCCAACTAGACTCCATTTGCCTTAATTCACGCCTTAAAACCTCATCTCGCGTTTTGGTATTACCGCTCATATTAATCCGGTTTACATACACTCGCTTACCGGGATCAACAAAAAAAATCATTTCAACTGTTTTAGTCTCATTATTAATATTGGGAGCCATATTAACATTGGCGAATACATAGCCTTCCTCCCCCAAACGATCAGAAATTGCTTTCGAAGTAGCAGAGGCATTTTTCCGTGAAAATACTTCACCAGGCCCTACTTGAACCAAGTTAATAATTTCACTAGGGTCAACAACCAAGTTACCTAACACTTTTACTTTATCTAAAGTAAATAAATCACCTTCTTTTACATTAACAGTGACGTAAATTTCTTTTTTATTAGGTGTTATTGCTACTTGAGTAGAATCAATTGAGAAATTAATATAGCCTCTATCTAAATAATAAGACCGTAACCTCTCTAAATCAGCTGATATTTTTTGTTTTGAATATTGATCATCTTTAGTATAAAAAGATAGCCAATTAGAAGTGGATAATTCAAACGCTTTCAGTAACTCTTCATTATCATAGATATTGTTTCCAACGACATTAATTTGCTTAATCGTTGCAACACGCCCTTCTGAAATATTAATATTGATACCAACACGGTTACGCGTTAGCTTTGCCACCTTAGTATCAATTTTTAGCCCATATTTACCGTGACTAAAATATTGTCTTCTTAATTCTTGTTCAACTTTATCTAATATTTGACGATTAAAGACTTTACCTTCGGCCAAGCCAATCTTTTGAAGTGCAGAAGTTAAATCATCTGAACTTAAATCTTTATTACCATCAAAAATAATTTTTGCAATAGAAGGCCGTTCAACAACATTAACAACCAATATTGAACCTTCTTTTTCTAAAGAAATATCTTTAAAAAAACCAGTTTTAAATAAAGCTCTAATTGCAGATCCAGCTTGTGATAAAACGAAACTTTCACCAACATTAACGGGAAGATAGTTATAAACAGTTCCTGCTGAAATTCTTTGCAAGCCATTAACTTCAATATTTTCAACTAGAAATTGATCCTCAGCCGTTGCAGTTTGCGAAGCCATTATTGCCGACAATAACAAGGAGTGAAATACTTTTTTTGTCACAAGATTACCAGTCTACTAATCACGTTAATTATCATACAATTATATCATGCTCTTTCAAAAGGGAATGCGATAACATCATCTAATGACTTCGTTTTACTTATGCTCATTAACAACCTATCTAAGCCGATAGCAACCCCGCTACAGTCGGGTAAGCCCGAACGCAATGCAGCAAGAAACTTTTCATCCTTTTCAATAACACGCAAGCCTTTCCTTTGCCTGTCTTGATTTTCAAGATCAAATCGTTGCTCTTGTTCAACAGCATCTGACAACTCAAAAAATCCATTTCCAATTTCAATACCGTCGATAAACACTTCGAATCTATCTGAAACCAAAGGGTTACTGTTATTTATCCTTGCTAAAGATGATTGAATCGCAGGATAGCCATAAACCATACAAAGCTTTTGGTTTTCTAAACTAGGTTGGACTTTATAACTAAAAATAAAATCCAGCCACATGGAATGATCATCTCCACAGAGTAAAATAGCATCCTTTATTTCGTTCTTTATTGCATATTCAGCATAAGTTTTTTGACTAAAAACGAGAGGGTTCAAACCTGTAACTTGCTCAAAAACCTCTTTGTAACTTATTTTATTTACCCGCCCAAGCGGCCTACCCTTAACCTTAGCGACTAACTCAGCCACTTCATCCATTAACTGATCAAGTGTAAAACCAACCCGATACCATTCGAGAATAGAAAATTCAGGATTATGGAATCGCCCAATTTCTGCATTTCTAAATGCTTTACAGACCTGATAAATAGAACCACTTCCCGCAGCTAACAACCGTTTCATTGCAAACTCTGGAGATGTTTGTAAAAACATTTCTTTATTTTCAGGTTCACAATGATAAAAACTGGCAAAAAAGTCTAACTGAGGATCCGTTCCTGTTGCTGAACACAACAACGGGGTTTCCACCTCAAGTACTAATTTTTCAGCAAAAAAAGCTCTTATTGTTGTTAACAGCTGCGCCCTTAAACGCAATAGCTGTATATCAGCAGTTGGTTTCCAAGTTTCAGGCACTAGTCTTTTACTCGTGAAACATACTCTCCTGTACGCGTATCAATTCTAATCATTTCACCAATCTGAATAAATAATGGTACTCTAACTACTGCACCTGATTCCATTGTTGCAGGTTTACCACCACCACCAGAAGTATCACCTTTTAGCCCAGGATCAGTTTCAGCAACAGCCAATTCAACAAAATTAGGTGGAGCAACAGATAGCGGTGAATCATTCCATAAAGTCATAGTACAAATATCTTGCTCTTTTAACCATTTAACAACATCAGCAACTGCATTACTATCAGCTTGATATTGGTCAAAAGACTCTGGTTCCATAAAATGCCAAAACTCACCATCATTGTATAAATATTGTACGTCAATATCCATAACATCAGCGCCTTCCACTGATTCCCCTGATTTAAAAGTACGCTCTATTACACGCCCATTTTTTAAATTTCTAATTTTTACTCTGCTAAAAGCTTGCCCTTTACCTGGCTTGATAAACTCATTCTCAATGATTGCGCAGGGGTCTTGATCCAACATGATTTTAAGACCTGCTTTAAATTCATTCGTACTATATCTAGCCATTTTTTCCTCAAGTAAACAAATTAGTGATTATCCTATTATAATAGAGCTATCCACCGATAGAAACAAGACCATCACGCTATAGGAAGAAACTTGCTTCAAAAGACACAGACCTGGCAACAAGAACTTGCTGACGGCTTTAACAATATTAATGAAATATGCGAGTATCTAAATATTACTCAATCGAGTAAAAAACTTATTGTAGAAAACTCCAATTTTCCATTACGCGTGCCTCGTGGTTTTGTCGATAGAATGGAATCAAACAATATAAACGACCCTCTTCTTAAACAAATTTTACCTATTAAAAGTGAGAACCTGGATACACCTGGCTTTACTTTCGATCCCGTTGGAGATATTGAGTCAATTGCTGAAACAGGTATCATTCATAAATACCATGGCAGAGTACTTATAATCACCACTGGAAGCTGTGCGATTAATTGTCGATATTGTTTTCGAAGAAATTTCCCTTACGATGACTATCAACTCAGCACAAAAAAACACCTTAGGGCTATTAACTATATAGAATCACATGAAGACATTTCAGAAGTTATTTTAAGTGGTGGTGACCCCTTATTATTAAGTGATCAAAAGTTAATGGGGTTTATTCGTAAACTAGAATCGATTCCACATATAAAAAGAATTAGAATCCATAGTCGCATCCCCATCGTTTTACCCTCTAGAATTACAGCTGAATTATGTGATGCACTATCTAGCATAAAAAAAGATTTAATCATTGTTGTTCACTCCAATCATGCTAATGAATTAAATCATCAGGTAAAGCTTGCTTGTGAGCATCTAAAAAATGCCAACATCACCTTACTCAATCAAGCGGTGTTATTAAAGGATATTAATGACTCAGCAGATCAACTTTGCGCTTTACATGAAAAACTTTTCACCTTTCAGATCATGCCTTATTATCTACACTTACTTGATAAGGCGGTAGGTACTGCCCACTTTGAGGTGAGTCAAGCTGATGGAATAGATTTAATGAACCAAATAAAAACTGTTCTACCCGGTTATTTAGTTCCAAAACTTGTAAGAGAGCAAGCGGGTGCAACCAATAAAATAATCATTGCTTAAAATTTTTTAGAAAAACGGCTACACTTAGAGAGCACTTCTATTCATTTAGTTAATCATTATGTATTCGTATGACAAAATCTAAACTTGCTTTCAAATTATTGCCTGCTGAGATTGCTATCTGGCTAAACTCATTAGAAAGACTCAATAGTGTAAAAATAGCTATTGAATTAAATAATGCGGCAAAAATCTTACGATCATATAAAGCGGATACAAATGATGTATTAAAAGCACTGATACAATTAACACCAACAATACTTTCAACCTGCAATACCATTGAATCAAGCTTCTTGATCGACCCCCAATCAAAAAAATACCCCATTAAGGTCGTTAAACTTTGTATTCAGTTATTAAGAAACACTGGCCTTGCATTTTCAAATACTGGAGAACAAAGCCATGACTTATATATGGCTTTACAGTTTATTGGTCATGCACAAAGATTAGCTTCAATTATTCATGAAACACCATCATCTTCATTATGGAAAGAAACTGCGCGTGTTTATAATTTAGCCTTATCAAGCAAGACAACCCAACAAGCAATAGATCATAAAATTCTAGACTTTAAAGATCAATTGTCGATCGAAGCTGTTTTAAAACGTAATATACTCTTTCATCTATTCACGCCTTACAAGTATTCTTCCTCGCAAATAAAAGAACTGTTCTTAATAGCTAATACTTTGGCAGATAAACTGCTTTTAAATAATGTCAATACACCTTCAAGCAATGTTTTTTACTGGGATTCTGATAATAATAGTAGCAACAACACCCCTTCTACAATTAACCATACGATAAAGCATCAGCAACTCAACACAACAATTGATACAAAAGATGTCCTTACCTCTATTCAATCAACTCATTTTATTTGCAACCTAGACAACGATATCTTATCAATTTTGCTCATCCATTTGTCTGGGTATAAGTCAATCATTAACAAACCTATCCCATCGCCTCCTATAATTTCACACCTACTGACTGGCTTTAATAATATTACTGAGCACCTTACAAAAGTCAGCACCTTACAAAAAATTGAACAACTAAGCACCGAGACAGCACCAAAAAAAACTACCGGAGACATGAGTATTCAAACTATGGATACTCAACATGACAATCTAAATTTTTCACCAAAAATTGCTTATTCATCCAGCTATAAAGAGTTTTTATCTAAAGCCAAACCAGTAAAAACACTTCAAGTAAGTAATGAAAAATACATAATTGCGGAAACAAGCTATTTAGAATGTAATATTGGCGAGGTTGCTATGCTTTGTCACCCAAACTTAACAAATACATTTGGTATTATTAGACAAGTAAAAATCACTAACTCATCTAAAACAGTTCATATCCTTATTGAAAAAATTGCGGGAATAGTTTCAACACAAACCACATCACCCGAACTTATTTATATCCAAAATTTAAATTCCCACCAACTTCTGTTTCAATCACCCTGTAAATTAGCTAATGGTAGCAAATTAAAACGTGCACCAGATGAGCTATTTACTTTAACCGAATTAACTGATTACAGCACTTACTTTAGTCTATATCAGGCGACCCTAGCTTCTACTATTGTAGAAAAAAACTAGACTAAGTTTAAAAATAATCCCTCAAAAATCCAAAATGATAAAGTCCCGCAAAGATCACTAATTCAACGAAAAAACTCACCCAAAAATACAATACAAACAACATTGCTTTAACGGGCTTTTCCACATCTTTTGATTGACTAAAAAACCAGCCTGACAACACAGAGACTAATAAAAAACACAGGACAACTATTATTGTGGGAGTCATCATTTAATCCTTAGGAGCTGCTGGCGCCAAAACTTGCCTAGAACCATTGCCTTCTGGGCCACTTACCACACCCGCAGCCTCCATATCCTCAATCATTCTAGCCGCTCGATTATAGCCGACTTTAAATCGCCTTTGCACACTAGAAATAGACGCTTTACGTGATTCAGTTACAAACATCACAGCTTCATCATACAAAGCATCCATTTCTGAGTCTGCCCCACCCTCAGACACAAACTCACCTGTATCTGCACGTTCTTGAGTGATTTCCTCAAGATAATTTGCTGGTGCTGTCTGTTTAAGAAATTCAACCACTTTATGCACTTCATGATCATCAACAAAAGCACCATGAGCTCGAATTGGGATACTTGTGCCAGATGGTAAAAACAACATATCACCATTTCCTAATAATGCTTCAGCCCCCCCTTGATCCAAAATGGTTCTTGAATCAATACGAGATGAAACCTGAAATGAGATACGCGTTGGCACATTCGCTTTAATAAGCCCGGTCAAAACATCAACAGAAGGTCTTTGGGTTGCTAATACCAAATGTATCCCTGCCGCCCTCGCCTTTTGTGCTAATCGAGCAATCAATTCTTCTACTTTTTTGCCAACAATCATCATCATATCGGCTAACTCATCAATAACAATAACAATACTTGGTAATTTTGTTAAAGTCGGAAACTCTTCACCTTCTTCCAAAGGCTCCGTTAACTGAAATAAGGGATCACGAATAGGCTCACCTTTTTTCTCAGCATCAGCAATTAACTGATTAAATCCCGCTAAATTTCTCACACCTACTTTAGACATCAACTTATAACGTCTTTCCATTTCTGCAACTGCCCAGCGTAATGCATTTTGGGCATCTTTCATATCGGTAACAACAGGGGTCAAAAGATGAGGAATACCTTCATAAACTGAAAGCTCCAACATTTTTGGATCGATCATAATTAATCTTACTTCTTCTGGTGTTGCTTTATAAAGCAAACTCAGAATCATGGTATTAATCGCAACCGACTTACCAGAACCTGTGGTTCCTGCTACTAAGGCATGAGGCATTTTTCCTAAATCTGCAACGACAGGAATACCGGCTATATCCTTACCCATAGCAAAGGTCAGTTTTGATTTGGACTTTTCAAAACTACGTGCTGCGATAAGGTCACGTAAAGACACCATTTCCCGTTCTTTATTTGGGATTTCCAAACCAATAACTGCCTTACCTTGAATAACCTCAACTATCCGTACACTTGTAACAGATAAGCCACGCGCAATATCTTTTGATAATCCACTTACTCTACTTACTTTTAACCCTGCCGCTAATTTTAATTCAAATCGTGTAATAACAGGGCCAGGGTGAACAGCAACGACTTCAACCACTACATTAAAATCTTGTAGGACGTCTTCTACTTTACGTGACATTTCTTCTAAATCACTATCACTGTAACCTTTAACTTTAGAAACTCGCTTATCAAGTAACACCAAAGGAGGAATAACGCCTTTATATGATTTAGAGTCAAATTTCTCTTCAAAAATATCAACCTGGCTTTCCTTGGCTTCTCTATCACTTTGTTTAAAAGCATTCATTAAAGGTGCAATTTTAACTTTAGATTTCTTTTTTTCTTTTTTAGCAGGTTTCTCACTTTTTATTTGCTGTGTTCTAACTCGCTGGTCTTTATATGATCCAAATAAAACCAAACATTTTTGATATACCTTATTGGCCATCAACAAAGAGTATTTACCAACAAAATCTAATAATGCAATCCAAGATAATCCTGTAAAAAGAGTAATTCCCGCTAAAAAAATAGCTAACAATAATAAAGTTGCACCTGAATTACCTAAAACGAGCAATAATACCTCGCCTACTTCTTGCCCTAAAATCCCCCCCGTACTGCCAGGCAATTCAACTCGCAACCTTAAAACATGTAAATAAAAAATGGCACTACCAGCTATGACAGTTGCAATAAACCCAGACCATCTTATTGCAATAATAAGCTTACTATTCTGCTTACTTTCCTGTGAATAAACTAAATAGCCATGCCACAAAATCATAGTTGGAAATAAATAAGCCATTAACCCGAAAATGCTTAACACAAAATCAGAAAACCAGGCACCAACAACACCACAGGCATTATTAATAATCGACATTGAACCACTATGAGTCCAACCCGCATCCTCATTACTAAAAGTAACAAGTGAAATTAAAAAAAATAAGGCTACGGTAAAAAAACCTAGAAATGCAACTTCTCGCAAACCTTTGACTGTCTTCTCTTCTATAACTGCTGACATAATATCTACTTCTAACAAACTTCTGATAAAACATAATTATAGAACAATGTTGCAATCTTTTACATGAATTGTTCAAGCAAAAATATTATCTATCAATAATCAGCTTTCAGACCCTTGAACAAGGGTGTATGTAGTTTTAATGAATTAAATCAAAGGTCTTATGATGGGCGTTCATGAACTAAGTAAAATCATTGAGAAATTACAACCAAACATGCCTACAGGCTTTCAGGAATTTGTTTTTGTAATGATTCTACAAGATGTTTAACAAGTGTATCAGCATTAAACGGTTTTAAAATATAGTCACTTATACCAGCACTAATAGCTGCTTTTACCTTTACTGTTTCAGAAGATGAGGTTAGCATAATAAAAGCTATTTGCTTAAGTTCAGAATCAGCGTGCATTATTTTAAATAGCTCTAAACCATCCATCAAAGGCATATTCCAGTCACAGATAACGACATCAATCGGCACCCGTTTTAAAATATTTAAAGCATCCTGACCGTTTTTTGCCTGACTGACAGATTTAAAACCGACATCTAGCAGAATCGAGCGCGCCAACATTCGAATAGAGTTAGCATCGTCAACTATTAAAATTTTTTTGTCAAAAAATATTTCAGGAACACTCATAGGTAAAATTCAATGATTGTAGGAAATTAATAAGTTGATTCTATCTTATTTAACAGTAACAACTAAAGCTTAAATAATATTGTCATTACAGTATAATTGCACAAATAATTAATCCACCATGGAGATCTGTTAATGAGTGACACAAAACACTGCAAGCTTTTAATTCTTGGTTCAGGTCCTGCTGGCTATACAGCAGCAGTTTATGCTGCCAGAGCAAACCTAAATCCAGTAATGATTACGGGTATGCAACAAGGTGGCCAATTAACGACGACGACAGAAGTTGATAACTGGCCTGGTGATGTAGAAGGGTTACAAGGACCAGACCTAATGGAACGCATGCGTTTACATGCTGAGCGTTTTGATACTGAAATCATTTTTGATCACATCCATACAGCAGACTTATCTTCCCGCCCTTTTACCTTAACAGGCGACTCTGCTAGTTATACTTGTGATGCTTTAATTATCGCAACAGGTGCCTCTGCAATGTATTTGGGAATGGAATCTGAAGAAGCATTTAAAGGTAAAGGCGTTTCAGCTTGTGCTACTTGTGATGGTTTTTTCTATCGTAATAAACCAGTTGCCGTTATTGGCGGTGGCAATACTGCAGTAGAAGAAGCCCTATACCTGTCTAACATTGCCTCTGAAGTGACAGTTATTCATCGCCGTGATAAATTCCGCTCTGAAAAGATTTTAGCCGATAAACTGATTGAAAAATCTAAAAATGGCAACGTAGTAATCAAATGGGATAATACCTTAGATGAAGTCTTAGGTGATGACATGGGCGTTACTGGCATGCGCATTAAAAGCACTAAAGATGATTCAACCGAAGAAATTGATGTGCATGGTGTATTTATTGCCATTGGTCACAAACCCAACACAGATATTTTTGATGGTCAGTTAGATATGGAACATGGCTATATTAAAGTTCATAGCGGTATTGAGGGCAATGCTACAGCAACCAGTATTGAAGGTGTATTTGCAGCTGGTGATGTGATGGATTCTCATTATAAACAAGCGATCACATCTGCTGGTGCTGGCTGCATGGCAGCTCTGGATGCTGAGAAATTCCTTGATGAGCAGGAAGCATAAATAGAATTTTCTCACACAAGACACAGAGAAAACCCTAGTACTAGGGTTTTCTCTGTGTCTTGTGTGACTCATACCGCTTTACTATGCAATTACCCATACTTGATCCACTAAACCCTGATGAAGATTTTCCTGAAATTGAGTCAGCGTTATCAGAACCTGACGGATTATTAGCGGCAGGTGGCTGCTTATCACCCCAAAGAATAATAAGAGCTTACCAACAAGGTATTTTTCCTTGGTTCAATCCTGGTGAACCTATTTTATGGTGGTCTCCCAACCCTCGCCTTGTACTATTTCCAGATCAACTAATTGTATCTCGTAGTCTTAGAAAAACCATTCGCAAAGAACTTTTTATCCTGACATCTGACCAAGCTTTCCCTCAAGTCATGCAATATTGCGCAGCTCCTCGCAGTCAGGAATCTGGCACATGGATTACTGAAGAGATGTATATAGCTTATACTGAACTTTTTCAGCAAGGCGTCGCTCATTCTTTTGAAGCTTGGTTTGATGGAGAACTTGTTGGCGGCTTATATGGCATTGCTATCGGCCAGGTTTTCTTTGGAGAATCAATGTTTCATAAAAAAACTGATGCCTCTAAAGTTGCTTTTTGTTGCTTAGTTGAAAATTTATCGGAATGGGGGTATCAACTAATTGACTGCCAGGTACATTCAAATCATTTAAGTAGCTTAGGTGCAGAAGAAATCAATCGAGAAAATTTCTCTCAGCTTTTAGCCCAATATTGTCCTTTACCTCCCTCCACCTCAGCCTGGAAATAATATCTCGTGATATCTATCCCTTTATTCCTAACAGACCAGTCGCCTTGTAGTTATTTAGATAAAAAAAATTCCCAATCAGCTTTTGTTCATCCCTCTTTTTCTTTAACAACAACCATTTATAGCCAACTGATTGACCAAGGGTTCAGACGTAGTGGTAATGAAGTTTATGCTCCACACTGCCCTAATTGCTCATCTTGCATCGCCACCCGCCTCACTGCCAAGCAATTCACCCTAACTAAAAGCCAAAATCGTTGCATTAAAAAAAACAAGAAAACGACTGTTATTATCAAACCGGCGAAATTTGAACAGAATCATTATGATATGTACATGCGTTACCAAAAGCACAAACACGCTGATGGAGGCATGGCTGATTCAAGCGAAGATGATTATATAAATTTTCTAAGTAGTAGCTGGTGTACCACTTTATTTGTGGAGTTCTCTATTGAGGATGAATTAGCAGGCCTTGCAATCGTTGATTTATTAGACGATGCTTTATCTGCTGTATATACCTTTTTTGAACCTAAGTTTGCAAAATATAGTTTGGGGACTTATGCCGTATTATGGCAAATTCAACATGCGAATGAACTTGCTCTTGAGTATGTATATCTAGGCTTTTGGGTTAAGGACTGTGCAAAAATGTCTTATAAAACTCAATACCAACCTATCCACGGGTTTGTGGATAAAAGTTGGCAAAAGATATCAACATAACGTACTTGGGCACAAAAAGGCACGCATCCTCCGCTGAAAATCAGGGAGGTGATATGTAGTGAGGATGGCGCGCTAGAACTGAAAGGGAATCGTTACGTTTTCTTGAAAAACGAGGCTAATTTAACAGAAAAACAAAAGGGAATTAAAGGGTTGCTGAACAACTGGTATTACTGGGCAACGCATAGTCAGCTATCGCCTATTGTAAAAGTTGCTAAAACAATTAAGAAACATTGGGAAGGTATTTTGAGCTGGAAAAAGAGTCAAATAAATAATGGGATTTTAGAAGGATTGAACTCTGTTTTACAAGCGGCAAAAAGAAAAGCGAGAGGCTATAAAATCAAGCATTTTAAAACAATCGCGTATTTACTGACGGGGAAATTAGATTTTTCTAAAATAAATAAAAATTGTTTACCCACTTAGAATTCAAAAGAGCCAAAAGACCACTGCTCGTCCACTTCGGCTTCTTCACAGCAAACCTGTTCCAGCCTGACCTCCAATGATTTCCCTTGTTCAAAGGTCTGAAAAAGAGGGTTCACTTGAACAAGACTGTTTTCTTTGTTTTTTAAAGCACGGGTCACCGTATTTTTATTGATTTTAAGAACCCGAGCTGTGTCCCGAGTGCCACTACTATTGATAGCCATTTCGACAACTTGTTCTTTGGTTCCAAATTCACATGCTTTATAGCAATATTCCAACATGAAGGTGTTGGTTGGACAATCTGTGGTCTGGCAACGATATCGCTGCACACCACGATCGCTACTACCTGATTTCATCAGGTTGGAATTAGTACAATTAGGACAGGTAATTTTTTGATAATATTTCATGAAGAAATTATGCAATAAATTACTTTCTTATTCTATTGCTCTCATGCTAAACACAGATTTAACCCACTACCATTTTTGGTCAGGTAAGCATCACCGTGCAGCTAAAGACATCAACCTTGTTACGTTGTATTACATCGATATTCAAGGGAAGCACCAGCCTCTGAATTTTCGTGTGGTCGACAAAGCTGAGGGAAAGACAAAAAATGACTATTTTCAGGACATGCTCACTGAAGTATTAGCGTGGGGACTCGAGCCTGCTTTTGTCACAGGGGATAGCTGGTACAGTTGTGTGAGTAATCCTAAATTGATAAGAAATCATCAGATAGGGTTACTCTTTGCGCTAGAAAGCAACCGCCTGGTCTCTATTGAAAAAGGTTCGTGGGTACATGTTAAAGTATTAGAAATTCCAGAAGATGGTCTATTAGTTTGGCTCAAAAACTTTGGATATGTGAAATTATTTCGGACGACATTGAAAGACCAAATTCACCATTATATAAGCTCACTACCGGACGAAGAGCAAACGATCGATTTTGATAATAAAGCTAGAAGTTACGCATTGACGACAGATTGAAACTCTGAATTTAAATGAGACATATTTGGCAGAAAGGCTCCGATAAACGAAGCAATGACGTCTTTAAATAAATTCCGCTGTACACTATAGCAATTATTGATCACTTCTGCAAAGCTCAATTTTTGCCCAAATCCACACATAGAGTCTCGCCAGTCATTTTCATGGATAAAATCCATGCTACTTTTACTGGCTAAACAGATTATTTTAAATTTTCAGGTAATATTCTCCTTTTCTCACTTAAATTTTGAGTGTTTTGTTTTGATAACTATAAAACATCGTTTTTTAGACGGATCTCTCCTGTAAATACCCGTAATTGCAGTGATTATTTTAAATAGGAAAGGCTTCAATCAACCTTATTCT
>Ga0209184_1000407_pt1 | contig 47379 bp, 36 predicted proteins | sample EN8Hudsemesocosm_2_FD_184627 | JGI IMG/M metagenome (GOLD analysis project Ga0209184, IMG submission 184627) | Methane-oxidizing microbial communities from mesocosms in the Hudson Canyon - EN8C Hudson Canyon (SPAdes) (version 2) | ecosystem: Environmental > Aquatic > Marine > Cold seeps | place... | reverse complement strand
AGCGTCGCCATCAGAGGGCATCGTTTTAACTTTGAAACAGGCTTAGTCGAATTTACTGAGTAAAAACTAATCCGCAGCTTGGTCTGCCGCAATATGACAGGTACGTAATGAACAAATTAAAGCTGCAGGCCTCTCTCATTGGCTTAGTTCTTTTCAGTACTGTTCTTGTTGGTTGCATTGACAAAGAAGAGCCGGTTTTAGAAGCAAGAGTGCGCCCTGTGCGAACTCTCACGGTTAAGCCTGCACCACAGGCGATTGACCGACGCTTTGCCGGTGGCTCGCAGGCCGCTATCAGCTCCAGGCTGAGTTTTCGAACCGGAGGGGAAATTACCGCGCTGCCAGTGAAGGAAGGTGAGGCGGTTAAGCAGGGGCAGCTCATTGCACAATTGAATGATGCTGACCTTCGCATCAGTATGGCTCGAGATGAAGCGGCTTTGCGCAATGCCAAAGCGCAAGCGGCGAACAGCAAAGGCCAATTTGCACGGATGAAAAACCTGCTCGACCGCAAGCTAATTTCACGCGCCGAATTCGATAATGCCAAAGCCGACGATGAAGCCGCTCAAGCGAGGGCTGATGAAGTTGCTGGATCTCTGGCATTAAGCCGTAAGAAATTGAGTTATACCCGGCTCATTTCACCTGCTGACGGTTGTTCTGTTTCCGAAGTGCATGTTGAAGTTAACGAAAATATTGACGTTGGGCAGCCGGTGGTGACGCTAAACTGTGGTACGTCGGTAGAAGTGCTGGTGATAGTGCCAGAAAACATTATTCCGGAACTCAGTGTCGGCGAATCGGTAAGCGTGGCTTTCCCAAGCTTTAAGGACCGAAATTTCCCGGCGGTTATCAGTGAAATTGGCAACTCAAAAAGTAACAACTCGGCTTATCCCGTCACCGTTAGAATGAGTAATCAGGATCGAGTATTGCGTCCAGGCATGGCCGCCGAAGTAACTTTTCGAGTGCGTATTTCTCAGGCGACCGACAATTTTTGGGTGCCTCTGATTGCGGTCGGCAAAGAAGACGGCGCTACTTTTGTATATGTTTATGAAGCGCAAGACGAAGGCAGGGGCATTGTTAAGCGGCGTGCAATTGATATTGCATTATTCACCCTAGACCAAGTTGAAGTGACGGCGGGCCTTGCGGAAGGGGAGCGGATAATCACCGCTGGAATGTCACAAATTCATGAGGGCTTGGCTGTGAGATTGCTGCCCGATCAGGGTGAGAACGCCACGCCATGAATTTTACCGAACACACACTCAAGAACAGGCAAGTTTCTCTATTGATTATGTTGGTTATTATTATTGCCGGCATCATGTCCTTTAAAACAATTTCACGGGCGCAAGATCCCGGCTTTATTATTCGCACAGCGCAAGTTATTACTCGGCTTCCAGGTGCGAGCCCCGCGCGAATTGAGATGTTAGTTACCGATAAACTGGAGAAAAAAATTCAAGAGATGCCTGAAATTGACAGTATCACCAGTCAATCAAAAGCGGGAATCTCGGTGATTAATGTCAATATTAAAGAGTCCTATACTGAGCTTCGCCCTATCTGGGATAAGCTTCGAAGAAAAGTCAGTGCGGCTAAAAGTGATCTGCCCAGCGAGGCAAAGGCGTCCGAGGTGAATGATGACTTTGGCGATGTATTTGGCATTGTCATTTCGATTATTACCGACGGTTTTGATTACGCGGATACTAAAGAAGTGGCCGACCAGGTTCGAGACGAATTACTTCGTTTACCTCTCGTGGCCAAGGTAAACATATTTGGTGCGCAAAAAGAGCGCATCGTAATTGAATACAACAACAGTCAGCTGATTGAGCTGGGTATGACTCCAAGCTACATCGCACAATTTCTCGGCAGTAAAAACATTATACTATCGGGCGGTAACGTAACTACGCCTAATGAAGTGATTGCAGTTGAACCAAGCGGTAATATTGATTCCGTACAGGCTCTGCGAGATACGTACATTCCTGTGCCGGGGGGCGCTGGCGTTCTACCTTTGGGTGATATCGCGGCAATCTATCGATCCTATGATGACCCACCTAAGGCCATCGTTCACACCAATGGGAAAACGTCTTTGAGCTTGGCCATTTCGATGACAGAAGGCGGTAATATTGTCAATTTAGGCAAAGATACAAAGGCCTTACTGAGTAATTTACAAGAGCAATATCCTTGGGGTTACAGCTTCGAAATTGTAGCGTTCCAGCCTTATCTGGTCACCAATACCATCCGCTCTTTTATGAGCAACTTAGTGCAAGCTGTGTTGGTGGTGAGCTTTACTATGTTAGCCACCTTAGGTTTGCGAACAGGCTTGGTTGTATCTACGCTGATACCGGTGACGGTGCTGGGTACTATTGCCGTGATGAAAATGTTAGAGATTGGTCTCGATCAAGTCTCTTTAGCTGCGCTAATGATTGCCTTAGGTATGTTGGTCGACAACTCCATTGTCATGACCGAGAGTATAGTCAGTCGTATTGAAGCGGGCCAAAAATCTTTTGATGCCGCGCTCTCAGCAGCGAAAGAATTGAAGGTGCCTTTGTTGACCTCGTCGCTGACGACCTCAGCGGCTTTTCTACCCATCTTTTTAGCTCAGTCCACCACCGGTGAATACACTGCCCCCATATTCAAAGTAGTGACCATTGCACTGTTAATTTCTTGGTTTCTTGCCTTAACGATGATTCCTTTGCTAGGCGTTATTTTCCTGAAAGCTGGAAAGCGAACTGCCACAGAGAAGGTCAACAATCGATTTGAATTTATTGAGACAGGGTACAGCCAGCTTCTGAACACAATGTTGCGTCGGCGTAGTGCAACGGTTGGTGCTGTTGGTGTGATGTTTGTTTTGGCCTTGTTGGGTTTCAAGCTCATTCCCAGTATTTTCTTCCCCCCTTCGGAAGACCCGACCTTTAAAATTGAATTGGAACTCCCCCTAGGTACGCCAATTGCCAAGACTGAAGAGGTGGTGAGTAACATTGAAGGCTACCTTTCAACTCTACAGAACGATACAGACGGCTTAACCAACTGGGCTGCATTCATTGGTAATAGCGGGCCGCGCTATGTTTTGACCCATTCGTCCAAGCCATCGAGCCCAAATTACGCATTTTTTATGTTGAATACTGAGGCTGGTGAGGACGTTGATGGTTTAATTCGAAAGTTAGACGACTACATTTTCAATAGTTTTCCCGATGTAAACCACTCGGTGAAAAAATTGGAGAATGGCGCGCCAGTCACTCATCCCATCGAAGTTCGTTTGTCAGGCCAAGATAGGCAGGCGCTATTTTCCATCAGTAAAACCGTTAAGGACCGGCTGAAGGAAATAGCCGGGGTCAAAGCGATCTCGGACAATTGGGGCCGACAAACCAAAAAGTTTTTAGTTAATGTGGATGAGGCGCGAGCGCAGAGTCTAGGCGTGAACAATAGCGATATAGCCCAGTCAATGAAGAGTAGCTTGAATGGTTATCAAGTAGCTGATTATCGTGAAGGCGACAAAATTATTCCCATAATATTGAAGGCGGAAACCTTATCCGAGAATGGTACCTTGGTGCCCACCTCCTTGAATGTGTTTTCGCAAAGCTCTCAAGCTACGTATCCTATGGACGAAGTGGCCGATTACGCTTTGGGTTGGGAGTCGCCTATTGTATTTCGTCGAGATCGCGCACTCACAATGTCGGTAAGTGCCGATTTGGAAGAGGGTAAAACGGCCACTGAAGTTAATGTTGAATTGCGGGCATGGCTTGAGGCAGAGAGTGGCTCTTGGCCGCCGGGTTTTCGTTGGGAATTTGGCGGTGAAGCTGAAACATCGGGTAAAGCAAATGATTCAATCAGTGAAAAGTTACCCATTGCGGGGCTGATTATATTATTGCTGTTAATGTTTCAATTTAATAGCTACAGAAAAACTGGAATTATTCTCTTGATGATTCCTCTGAGTATCATCGGGGTAGTGTGCGGTTTATTGTTGGCTCGGTCATACATGGGGTTTATGACTTTGCTAGGCATTATCTCCTTGGCTGGAATTGTAATCAATAATGCGATTGTATTGATTGACCGCATTCAATATGAAGAGTCTGTGAATGGTTTAGCATTGGTTCAAGCCATTCCTGTGGCGGCAAAGAGAAGACTCCGGCCCATTCTTCTTACCACAGCGACCACTGTGTTGGGCATGATACCGCTATGGCTAGGCGGCGGAGTTATGTGGGAGCCCATGGCTGTGAGTATTATTTTTGGCTTGCTCGGGGCCACCGTTTTGACCTTGGGGCTTGTCCCAGTTTTGTACTCAATTTTTTATCGCGTGAAATTTAACGAGGCGATAAAATAAATCTTTCTTGCTGGTCTTAGCAGGCTCGAACCAGCGGTTGTTTTACCAAATGTAAGCGCCGCCGAGTTCGCCTGGCAACTTCATCGACACAGATATTCATTAGGGCGCTAACGGCAATCAGCAATACGGCTACGTCGAGGCGAAAACTTTCGAAGGCACTGTCAATATAAAATCCTAAAGTGTGGATACCTAAAATTCCTACAATAGCGGTCTCGCGCATAATGACTTCCCAGCGATAACAAAGGAAGGCCAAAAATTGTCCGTAAATCCGCGGCAATACTTCGTACAGATATCGGTTGATGCCACGACTGGCGTCCAAACGCAACTCCAGCTCGTTGCTGTGTCGAGCTAGGAGGTGGCTGGTAATCGCTCCGTTATGGATGGCAAGGGCAAGGACAGCGGGCAACATTGATGGTCCCCAGAGCAGCAAGAATACGAACGCGAGAATAATTTCTGGTGTTGAGCGCAGCATCACCATCAGCAAATGGCTGAGGGAGCGAGTGGGGCGTGGAAAAAATTGTTTTGAGAGTAAGGGGAATGAGATGAGAGAGAACACGCCCGTTAGTACCAAGGCAATTTGGGTGATCAATAGGGTATTCAGAGCGCCAGGAAATATTTGTGTTGAGCTAAGATTGCTAAACCAAGGCCACCATTCTGTCTGTGTATTTCGAAGAGGCAGAGGGCTCATGTCGTGCACCAAACTTAAGACTAGGGTGCTGTCAATATTCAAGGGTGCCCACAAATAAAAGGCGGCTACGCCAGCGTAAAGTGGCATGAGACGAAATCGGGCCCAAACGCGAATGCTGGCGATTAAGACGTAAAGCATTATCAACATTGCTGTTACTAAACCATAGTTACCCTGCATGAAACCTGATTCCAGATGGAAGCCAAGTGTGGGCAGGCCAATAAACCCTAGTACGGTGCTCGAGCGCAAGCCACACTCCAAGCGATAGAGGGTGTAACTTGCGAAATGCGCTTTGATTCTCGGCCATTTTTCATAGAAAAACTGGCTCACTTTATCGCTCGCTGGAGGCAGGGAGCTAGCGCTCTCTGTTTCAGACTCTTCAATAATTTCGGCAAAAACCTTGGCGAAGATTCCACTATAAGGAATGGCGATTGCCAATAAGCCTGCGGCCGGATGCAGACCTAATAATTGAATAAAGAGTAAGCCCCAAAATAATTCGTGAACGGCGCGAATGCTAGCGCAGAAAAGTTTTACTCCTCGTTTGTGGAAGTACAAACACAGAAGGAATCCAACTAGAGCTGAAAGCGCAACTGCCAATAAACCGAAGGCAAGTGTTTTAGCGAGCGCTGATAATAATTCCGGCCATGGCAACCATTGAGGTGAGAAGACACCTGCCGCCATGCGGAAAAATTCCTGCCAAGGTGTGCGAGTGACGATGCTTAGGTCGGCAAATATCCAGCAGAGCAGTGCACTGGCAATGAACAGTAGCGAGGTAACGACACTGGTGGGCAAGGGGTAGGACTTGGCGTTCATGGCGCTGTATTTGCGTCGTGATATATGGGAGCTAAAGCTTCGGGGCTAAGATCGACCGCTAGGGCATCGAGGATAATTTTCCCACCGCGTAGACCAATAATACGATCGGCGATACTCATGGCCAGATCTACATCATGCAAGGCAATGACACAGCTGCCAAAATTTTTCTCGATCAGTGTCATCAGTGTTTTCGCGGAACCTTGGTCAAGTCCTGTGGCGGGTTCGTCGGCCAGCAGTATAGACGCTTGACGGTAGAGTGCGCGAGCGGCGGCCACTCGTTGTTGTTGTCCGCCTGACAGAGTGCCCACCGGACTGAACAGTTCTTCCGCCAGAGATAGTTCCTGCAGAATTCCGTGAATGGCTTGGCGATGCTCCTGCGCGGGCCATAGTAGGTTGCGCAAATTGGTGAAGCGACTCTGTTGGTCTAAGCGGCCAATAAATACATTGTGGAAAACAGATAGTTTTTCGGTGAGACCTAGGCGCTGAGGTATCCAGGCAATGGTTTCATCGTTGTTGACTAAAGTTTGGTATAAATGTTTGAGTAAGGTTGATTTTCCAGAGCCACTCTTCCCAAGTAAAACGATTCGCTCGCCGTCGTGCAGGTGCAGGTTTATTTCATCCAGCACCACCTTACTGCCATAGGCAATAGTCTCATCGGCTAGGCTTAAAAGCTTTTTTGGCGAGCCTTGATTGTTCAATCGATAATACCAATGGTGCGAGCAGTATTTAAAATAGGTTTGTAGTCGCTGTTACTGGCAGGCACAAAGGCGGAGCGGGGAAAAGCAGCCAGCAAGGCGGGATCTTTCATATTGAGCAAGGCTTCAGTGACCTTGGCTGTGAAGCCCTCTCCCCAGATGGCGTCTACGTCACCGCGGATAGACCATTGATAATCGGGGTAAGTGGGGGTCTCCCAGATAACTGAGACTTTGCTGGAGTCTATTCTTCCGGCCTTGAGCTCGTTGTCCCAAACTTTGTAATTCAGCGCACCCACTTGATAAGCACCCGCTTGCACGAGGGCAAGAGTGCGAGAGTGATTGCCGCTGAAACCCACTTGCTTAAAAAGAACCTCTGGTGAGCGCGCAAATTGTTTGCGCAGATAAAATTCTGGCATGAGTCGGCCAGAGGTTGAGCCCTTTGAGCCGAAGGTAAAGCTCAAGTCTGCAATTTTCTTAGGCAGGGTGGGTGAGGCTTTGAGACCGGTGCTGCTGTGGGCGATGAAATAGGTTTTAAAGCTTTGGTCTTCTTCGCCTTGAGCGATGGCCTGAGAATTTGGGACTAGGCGTCGTGCCTGCACACCACTTAAGCCGCCAAACCAGGCCAGTTGAACCTGATCACTGCGAAATGCTGCGACGGCTGCGGCATAAGATTTAACCGGCACATAGCGGACGTCTACCGCCAGAGTTTTTGAAAGATAAGTGGCCACTTGATCGAAACGAGCTTTTAAGCGGGTTTCGTCTTCGTCAGGAATTGCCGTAAAAACAAAGGTGCCTGCGAGGCATAGACGGGTAAATAGCAGGCCAAAGGCTATACAGCCTAGAGTGCGCGCAAACTTAAACATGGGTATGGGGCCTAGGTTGGGGTGAGTGAACGCTGCGTATAATATTAGAAGCCACTGTCCTTTGCCACCGAATTGCGGAGCTAGGTTAGGCCAGACCTAGGCTCTGCTCAAGTGCGGTGGATACTCGGCGCGGCTCTCGTCAGTCTTTACTCAATTGATGTGTCTGCATCTTTATAGATAGAACTTTTAGGTTCAGAGAAAAATCGTCGTACCATGGGAACAAAATACTCCAAAGGCTTGGACTCATAATCTGTGTCGAAGGCATTTTGGTCGTATTTCGAACAGAACTCAGCTGTGTAGGCGTAGTGCGGGTGATCTTTGAATTCGTTTCGTTGGTTACGATCTAAACCAAAATGATGGAAGAAGTAATAACCCTGGAATATTCCGTGGTGTTTAACCATCCAGTAGTTTTTCTCACTGACAAAGGGCTGCAAGATGGTGGCCGCTATGTCGGCGTGGTTGTAACTTCCGAGGGTGTCACCAATATCATGGAGCAATGCGCAGACTACATACTCTTCGTCGCGACCGTCGGCTTCGGCGCGAGTCGCCGTTTGCAGGCTGTGCTCTAAGCGATCTACGGGGAAGCCGCCGTAGTCATTGTCTAATAATCTTAGATGGTCGAGTACGCGATCGGCTAGCCCTGCTCGGGCCTCTAGCGCAGCCATTCCAACGTGCATCCAATCGTCTGTGGTGCTTTTGCTCATTTCTTTAAAGCTTGCGCGTTTTTCCATGGTGTCGCTCCTGAGTCGAAAGGTCGTAGCTTAGTTTTATTAGAGTAATTTGCGTGTTAGTGCGACGCAATAGTCTGCGTAATCAGTAATAGTAATCTTGTTCTCGCTGTAGTGCCATTGTTTGAGATACCAAGCCTCAACGGCGGCCATGAGAGTGCTGGCGGTTAGTAAGGGGTCTGTGTCGCCGGCTACTTTTCCCTCTTGATACTCTGTAATTACCGCACCAAAGTTTTTGATCGCCCGGAGCTCAAATTCTTTAGCTCTCAGTCGGTTGCTCGGCGACATATTTTTTGCCTCCATAAACATAAAGAAAAACCAGGGTTGAAATATATCGGCTGTGTACACAAGCGCACGGATGGTTTGGTCGAGTTTTAGTTCAATATTGTTGCCTGTGGCAATTGCCGTATCTGTGTAGATTTGACCACCGATGCGAGCGCCGACAAATTCAACGATCATACTGGCTAAATCTTCTTTGCAACTGATGTAATTATATAGGCCACCCATGCTGATGTTCGTTTCGCTGCTGAGGTCGCGCAAGCTCATGCCGTGAAAGCCCTTCTGAGAGCTTAGTTTGAAGGTGGCTTTGAAGATTATGGCCAAATTGCGGATGGCGGGTTCTTCTCGCTGGACCTTAATTTGTGACCGGAAATAGAAATATAGTTCTCTAAACAAGCTGTCAGCTTGAATAGGAAAAGCCTCGGCAAAAGACTCAATGCTACTGTTTTCAGGCCACAAAGTATCCATTCAGAAAAATCTCAACTAATCAACGCGCCCGATGGCGCGGTCTGTATTTACTTGATCTATGTTCGGAATCCAGAATAAAGCATTAGTTACTATTGACCTAGTACCCAGTGCTCAGTATAGAATAAAGAGCGAACGTTCGCTATTTTGCATTTTAGATCTATTGATCATCTATACCTTACAGAAATTACCTATATCAAAATTGAGGTTTGATTGGTGTGACAGCCAGTGGGCCTTTGCCAAAAAGACAGCAATATAGCTGTTAATTCAAAAATAAAGATTAAAATACTAACTAGAGAGAACCTAATGAAGATGTTTAATTCTAAGCACCTATTAGCCTTAGCTGTAAGTGCCGCTACCGCTCCAGCCACCCTGAATGCTCAGGAAATCTTTACGCTGGAAGAAATCGTTGTTACCGCCCAAATTCGAGAGCAGAGCCTGCAAGACGTACCTATTTCAGTGAGCGCTGTATCCGGCGACAAGCTGAATGAAGCGGGCATTGAGAAGATTGACGATTTGGTGAGTTTTGTTCCCAATATCCACATGACCGAGTCGGGTTTGAGCACCCAGCTGCGTATACGCGGCATTGGTTCAGACAACAACCAAGGTTTTGAGCAGTCGGTTGGCCTGTATATGGACGGCGTATCTTATGGCCGTCAGCAGCTCATTCGCGCGCCATTCCTCGATTTTGAACGGGTTGAAGTGCTGCGTGGGCCCCAGTCCATTCTGTTTGGTAAAAACAGTATTGCTGGTGCCTTGAATATGTCATCTGCAAAGCCTACCAACGAGCTGGAAGGTTATGTTAGTGCAACGTATGAGCCTGATATCAATCAGAAAGAAGTGACTGCCGTTATTTCAGGACCGCTAACCGAGAACTTGAACGCCCGTTTAGCGTACCGCACTTATCAAGAAGACGGTTTTATTGAAAACACTCTGCTGAACCGCGATGAGCCTAATCGCGACGAAGACGCTGTGCGTATTGTTCTCGACTGGAACGTGAGTGATGAACTCAATATCACCTTCAAGGCAGAGCAAGACACCTATGATGTGAAAGGTCGTCAAGTTGAAGTTATTGGTTCTGAAACAGCCGTGGCCGGTCCTTTTGCCGGCCTGAAGTATGGCCAGATTGTGACACTTTTGGGTCAGGCTGGGTTTGAAGATGAGCAAGACTTCAAACGTCAGGTTGACGCTGATGAGTTCAGTGATAGTGAAGTTAACAACTACACAATGACAGCAAACTATGACATGGGTGAGAATACTTTAACCCTAGTAACCGCATGGGTTGACTATGAATTTGAAGAGCTGTGTGATTGTGACTTTACCAGCGCCGACGTATTCACCGTGGGCCTCAACGAAGAGTATGAGCAGTTCAGTCAGGAGATACGTTTGGTTTCTCCGGGCGGTGAAAAAATTGACTGGATTGTGGGCGCCTACTACCAGAGCTCTGATCTAGCCTACTACGAACCATTTGGCGTTAGCCAAACTTCGGTTATGGGTTTATTAGTTCCAGGTTTGGAAACAGGCACAGAAACTAAGCGTAATTTCACTCAAGAAGCCGATGCATGGGCCACGTTTGCTCAAGCAACTTGGAATGTTACGGATCAACTTCGAGTGACTGCTGGAGCGCGTTATACGAAAGAGGAGAAGGAAGCTGCACGCTCATTGACGCTGCATGGCCCTGATGGCCTGCCTTATGCTGATGGTTCATACCAGCCTCTTCTGTACGGTGCCGTATTCGGTATTAACTACACTCAGACTCCTGGCGCGGCTCATGACTTGAACGGTAATCGTGAAGAGTCGGCTTTCACGCCTCTGATTAATGTTCAGTATGACCTCGATGCAGACACTATGCTTTACGCCAGTTACACCACAGGTTTTAAGGCTGGTGGTTTTGATGCGCGTGCTAACGTGATTGGTTCTTTTGAGTTTGAAGAAGAAAAAACCACGTCTTACGAAGTGGGTTTCAAAACCCGTTTTGCTGACGGCGCTGCCGAGCTGAACATGGCTTTCTATTACACCGATTACGAAGACCTGCAGGTGAGCCAGTTTGATGGCAAGCTGGGGTTCAATGTGGGTAATGCGAAGGAAACGATTGTTCAGGGTTTCGAGCTTGATGGTCGTTGGGCACTGGCTGAAGGCTTAGTGATGAGCTACGGTGCGGCCTATCTGGATCATGAATTCACTGACTTCAGCAACGGTAACTGTTATGGCGGTCAAACGCCTGATGGCGCTGTGATTGACGGAGTGACATTGTGTGATTACACCGGCAAGCAAGGTGTATACACACCAGAAGTGACGGCTAACCTTGGTTTTGATTATTCTCGTCCAGTTACCGCTGACTTGTCTTTCCGCGGTGTGCTCGACATGCAATATGTTGATAGCCATGACGTTCACCCGAACTTAGACCCTGCGCAAACCGTTGATGCATACAGCACCGTGAACTTGCGTTTGGCACTTGAAGCAGATCAGTGGTCTGTAGCTGTGGTGGGTAAGAACCTCACTGACGAATCTGTTGTGACTTATGCGGCCGATGCACCTTTATCAGGTAGTTCTTTTGGCGCTAAGGCTTACTACGGCTTCTTGAAGCGCCCAAGTACTGTTGCAATTGAAGGTACTTACCACTTCTAAAGCGCTAGCGGATCAAGCACCCGCTTGACCCGCTGTTTGATAGCACTGACCTAATCTGGCAATCGCCCAGCCGAAGTCAGTGCTTCTTTTTTATACCTTGCGTATGCCTTCCTTCTCAATCTTAATCAATCCGCGTTTCATTAGATTGCCAATGGTTTTCTTATAGGTCGCTTTGCTGGTGCGAAACGCCGAGAAAATTTCGTCTGGAGACGATTTGTCTGAGATGGGCACAAAGCCACCTTGTTTCTCAAGTGATACGAGTATTTTTTCCGCCAAATCGTCGAGTTTATCGCGGCCCAGTTTTTGTAGCGACAGGTCAATTTTACCATCGGCTCGCACATCCTTGATGTAAGCCTTAAGCCTTTTACCAATAAACAGTTTGCCAAAAGACTCGGTGCGAAACAGCAAGCCCCAGTGCTCGCCGTTCACAATTGCCTTGAAACCGAGGTCGGTGATTTCCGCAATTTGCACAGGAACTTCTTGGCCGCGTTGATAGTGTGGTGTCGTTTTATCTAAAAATTTATTCAACTTCGTGGTGCCTACTATCCGGCCAGAGGCATTGTCAGTGTAGATGTATACCATCACTTCCTTGCCTTCTTGCAGGGGCACACGCTGTTCGCTAAAGGGGATTAGCAGGTCTTTGCTTAGGCCGATATCCGCAAATGCGCCCACAGGGCTGAGGCCAACCACTTTTAGCAGCGCAAATTCACCCACCATGCCCAAAGGCCGTTCAGTGGTGGCAATAATTTGATCTTCAGAGTCGAAATACACGAAGACTTCGACGTTATCCCCCCTTTCAAGCCCTTCTGGCACATAGCGCTTAGGCAGCAAGACATTGCCGTAGTCATCATCGCCGTCGAGATAAACGCCGAAATCTACGATTTTGACCACTTCCAGGGTATTTAGCTGACCGATATTTAACATGTATGTGCTGCTCATGGGGGGAGAATAGGGTGCTTGGGGATTATACGTGATAGTGGGGGTGGGCGTCTAAAGTGAGCGTGTACCTGATTTCGGAGAGCTTGCTTCGTCGCTCCCTTCCGACAACTACTGTGCAACAAAACTGCAATAAATTCGTCACCTAAGTGTCATTGGAGTGTCACTAGAGTGTCACGATACGTCGATACTCTCCTCGCCAATCATAAAGCTAATTTGGCACTAGGAGACCTGTAAAGATGAACATAAAGACACTAGGTAGCGTAAGTACACTGGCACTCGTATTGAGTGCTTGTGGCGGTGGCGGTGATATAAACATCGCTCCTTCAAATAGCATTGGCGACGACAACAGTGTGGTCAATAGCCCTGGCACCGACACCAATAACCCCTGTGCATCCTACGATAATAATGGGACTACCGTTGTGGGGTTCCTCAGTGATAGTAACTGCATATATGACACAAACTTTGTAGACCTCGATAAGCCGTTGACTGTCGACTTGAGCATTCCATCGATACCTGGCGTGCACGTTTTTCAGGGTAGCTTGGTAGTTGGGCAAAACTACACTAATGATGCCGATATGGCCGCTGCGGGAATTACTCAGGGTGGTGACGGCGCAGTGTTGACCATCGCCGCCGGGCAAACTTTAGCATTTCAATCCAGTGATGATTACCTCGTAGTAAACCGAGGCTCGCAAATTCAGGCCGTTGGCACGGCGGTGAACCCAATTACGATAACCTCGGTAAGCGACGCGATCGATGGTACCGTTGGCGCTGAAGACGTATCTCAGTGGGGTGGCATGATAATCAATGGCTTTGGGGTGACAAACAAATGTTCTTACACCGGCACGCGAAGTGTGGACTTAGCACTTGCCTCAGAATGTCACGTAGCCGCGGAAGGTAAGGCGGGTGCAGGTCAAACGAATTATGGTGGCAATAATGACGCCGATAACTCAGGCACTTTGGAATACTTCATCGTCAAGCACACTGGTGCTTTGGTTGATGTGGGGAACGAATTAAACGGCATTGCATTTGACGCAGTAGGTTCTGGCACGAGCGTAAATTATCTAGAGGCCTATTCAACTTATGATGATGGCGTTGAGATGTTTGGCGGTGCCGTTAATATCAATCATTATTTGGCCCTTTATGTTCGTGACGATTCTATCGACATTGATGAAGGCTACATTGGAACCTTTGATTACGCCTTGGTTATACAGTCGGAAAGTGATGGCAACCGCTGCGTAGAATCTGACGGTATTGGTTCGTATAGTTCCAAAGACCAAACCTTTATCGACGACATGATCGCTCGCGGGCTGAACTCTTCGGCCACTATTAAAAATCTTACTTGCATCATATCGGCTGAAGAAAATGGCACGCACGATCCTGGTCAGGGTTTGCGTATTCGTGAAGCGCATTTTCCTACCATTCAGAATGCGATAATTACCACGGCCTATTCTGGTGATGAGAAGTTGGGTGATGATGATTACAACTACTGTTTGCGTATCGACAACGAAGGACAGCAGGCCGCGCTCGACGGCGAGTTAGTATTTGAACAGTCTATTTTAGCTTGTCAGGATCTCGTAGACAGCGACCTAGAAGGGCAATCAACTTTGGCTTGGTTGAATAATAACAGCAACAATACTCAGCAAAGCGCTGAGGAAGGCGAAGATCCAACAGCCACGTCCAACCCGAATCTGCAAATATTAAATGGCTTCTTCTCTCTCCCCCTTGGCGACATGGTTATCAACGGTGGCCCTACTACGGTTGTGCCTACCGAAGGTCGCGCCTATGTTGGAGCGGTGAGCGAAGATGACAATTGGGTCTCAGGCTGGACTTATGGTCTGCAGGAAACTAATCGTGGCCAGAGCCTGTGGTTCGAGTAATAAATTCTGGATGAATGATTATGAAAACCATGACATGTAGATTTAATAGAGTGTTGGCGGTTTCTACCGCCAGCCTACTGAGCTTAGCGATTAGTACTGCTGTGAACGCTCAGGCCATAGAGAGCGGTGCTGAAATTCAATCGCCGAGATTAACCATGGAAGAGGTTGTTGTACAGGGGCGTTTAAGAGATGCGGCGGCGGACGTTATTATTCAGCGTATGGACGCAGAAGTATCAATGGATATTTTGGGGGCCGAGTTAATCAGCCGAACGGGTGACTCTACTGTAGCGGCGGCCTTACGCCGCATGCCCGGCGTGACTACCGTTGACGATAAATTCGTTTTCGTTCGTGGGTTGGGTGAGCGCTACTCAAAATCATTGGTGAATGGGGCTGAAGTCCCGTCTCCAGATTTGTCGCGCAGCGTAATTCCACTGGATTTATTTCCAACCTCGATCGTTAAGTCACTGTCTGTTCAGAAAGGTTATTCCGCGGATATGCCATCGCAATTTGGTGGCGGTACGGTCAATATTCGAACCAAAGGTATTCCTGACGATTTTGTGTTCACTGTCCAAGCTGGGACGGGCTTTAACTCAGCATCTGACGGTGATTTCCTAAGCTACAGCGGCGGCTCTGACGATAAGTGGGGCGTAGATGATGGCGGCAGAGGAATGAGTGCGAATTTTTCCAAAGCGCTAGATACTTACGCCGGAGACTTTAGCGTACAAGGCATTCGAGGCCTGCCAGAAAATCGCGAGATGTCGGTGGCGGATGCTGAGTTAATCAACCGCGATATTGCGCTGGGATTAAATCGTTCTACGAAAATATCCCAAGGCGATGGCGATCGAGATCTGTCTACCCAAGTCAATACAGGCAATTTGTGGGTGTTTGACAATGGATCGGAATTCGGGGCGATGGCCGGAGTGAACTACGATCGGAAATGGCGAAAAGTAGATATTGTTTCACGTAAATTTTCTAATCCAGACGAGTTCGTAGAATTTGAAGACGAGTCGACCTTCAATGTAAGCTTGACTGGGCATGTGGGTGCTGGATTCCGTTTAGACGAAGAGCATTCTATAGAATCGACCAGCCTATTCTTACGTAATACCGATGACAAAACGGCCATCGTTGACACCTTTGGTGCAGATGATAATCGTCCTCTATCTGAAGGTATTGGCGACCGAGAATATAAAATTCGCTACGAACAACGAGAGCTAAAAGTTAATCAGCTGCACGGTTCTCACGAACTTGGTGAGCTGACACGTGAGCGTTTAGGGGGCTTAGAATCACTGGCACTGCTAAATGGCCTGAACTTGAGTTGGTATTACTCCGATAGTGTAGCTACAACCGAAATTCCAAGCGAGTTGAGTGTGGAAGCGGAAACTATTTCCGATCCGCTCACGGGGGTTGCCTCATCTTCTTCCGTAAAAGCTTTGGCAAAAGCAAATTATCGTTTCACCGACCTGGAAGACGAACTGGAAAGCAGCGGTGTGGTTGCGATGCTGCCGATTGACTTTAAAGACTTCCATTTGGAAGTGAGCGGTGGCGCTGACTACTGGCAGAAGGTGAGAACATACAAACAGCTGCAGTTTTCCCTAGAGTCTACCATTTCTGGTGGCGATCCATTGCTGTCGCAAGATTTTAATACTCTTTACAGCGACAACAACATTATTAATGATGACTTGGGTTTTAAAGTGGATGTTGTGGGCAGTAACTCTGAGAGTTATATCGCGGCGGCAAAGGTAGATGCCTATTTCGGTAAAGTAGATCTAGCCTGGGCCGATACGCTACGCGTTTCGTTAGGGCTCCGCTATGAAGATTATCAACAAGTAGGTTTGGTTTGGGATCCTTTGGCATACAGAAGCAGCCAAATTTCCACCGACGTAGACGAGCTTCGAGAAGCGGTGTTCACCAATGACGATGTCTATCTTGCCTTGGCGGGAACTTACAGTGTTGACGACTTCTGGGCCGAGGTGTTTCAACTTCGTTTCAGTTTTGCGGAAACTACCATTCGCCCTGATCTTCGTGACATATCGGCATCGAGTTATGTAGAACCCCTTACGGGGGCTGTAGTGTTTGGCAATCCCGATGTTGTCCCTTCGAGTATTGACAATTTTGATGTGCGGGCTGAGTGGTTTTTCGACAGCGGTGATAATCTTACTCTGACCCTATTTAAGAAAGACATTGTTAATCCCATTGAGCAGTTTGAAAAAGCTGCGGGTGGCACCAAGGTTGCGGTTGAAATATTAAACGCAGAACGCGGTGAAATGACCGGTTTGGAATTTGAATTTTTGAAAAACCTAGATGTGTTTAGTTCAAAACTTTCTCCTTTCTTTGTGCAGGGAAATTTCGTTTTACTCGATCATGAGCTGACAGTAGGTGATTCAGCAGATGCGCCCACCAATGGTAAGCGTGGGTTTGTTGGTGCGTCCGATTATTCGGCCAACCTACTTCTTGGTTTTGATTCAGTTGATGGAAATCACTCTTCGACTCTGTCTTATAACGTATTTGGTGAACGTTTATACGTTGCCGGACGAAATGGCACTCCAGACGCATTTGAGCAGCCTTTCAATTCAGTTGACTTAACGTATTCCTATTACCCTAGTGAAAACCTAAGCTTCAAATTTAAAGTTCAGAACCTATTGGATAATGAAGTGATTATTGAGCGCGAAGGTGTGGAAATATTCACGGAAGAGAAGGGCCAGTCATTAGCAGTCAGCTTTGAGTACGCTTACTAAAATTCCTCTCGTAAGGTGTATCTTAGGCGGGCAAATACTAATTTGTCCGCCATTTTTTTGTCTGTCGCCACAATCTGTCCGCTAGGCTTTGGATATCGATTGGGTCTTCCGTGTACAAACACTGGGCAACAGCCTTGGCCACGTCTGGATAGTCGATTTGCACGCTCGAAGATTTCTGTAGCCAACTTTCAATAATCTGCTCGTCGAATTTGTTCATGCTCTTTCCGAGGCGAAGTTCCCCCAGGGCTAAGGCATTTGAGTGCTGTTCCATTTGTCCTGCTAGGGGTTTTACAAGTATTTTTTTTCCGAGTTGTAGAGCTTCGCTGACCAGTTCAAAGCCGGCACCGCATATTACGCCGTCGCAGCTTGCGAGCGAAATTTGGAATTCCTCTAAACTGGTTGGTTTCAGCTCGATATTTCCCTTGCGTTTATACGCCTTAACGGCCGGAGTGAAACACTCGAAATTATACGTCTTGAACGTTTGTAAAGCGCCCACAACCTCAGCGGTATCATCGAACGGCAGATAGACTAAAATTTTTCCACTCGACGCAGATGGAAGCGAGTGCTTCAAATGCACGATTGGGGGTAAGATTGCTTGCTCAAAATGGTGCCAATGCAAGCCAAGCTTTATGCTCGCGGGTGTAAAGTACTTCATGAATAGACGAGAGTGCCATCTGTCCCCACACTGGGGAATTTTGTAGTCGAAGGCATACTGGTGGCCCAGCGCCACGCTGCGTATCCCCGACTGCCTGGCGGCCCAAGCGGTAATGGGTTCAAAGTCGGTGATCACAAGATCATAATCACCGCTGCTTAAACGTTTGGTGGTTGATTTTATATCTAGATAGAGCTTTCTCAGATTGTTATTTCCCAGTGTGCCGAGCCAACTCACTTGGCCGTTTCTGGTAGCAAAAGTCATACCCGGATGGCAATCATAGTCTTCGAATATTTGCATGTCGAAAAGTTCATCCCGGTTTCGCCCTGAAAACAAAAAATCAACTTCAAAACCAACTTCCCTGAGTTTTGGTGCCATGGCGCGAGCACGTGTGATATGTCCGTTTCCGGTTGCTTGAACGCCGTACAGTATTTTCATAGTGTGGAATTTTCCGTGGCGCTTAGGGCGCGATGAAGATAATGGCAAGTAAACCTATGCAATGGCCCAGAAGGGCGCCAATTACGGTATCGCTGGGGAAATGCACGCCAAGTAGTATGCGTGAAGCGCCCACCATAACACTCCAGAAATAAAGAGCTGTGGCAAGGTTGGGGTAAACAAACGAAAAAAGTGTGGCCATTAGAAATGCGGCCGAAGTATGCCCAGACGGACAGCTAAATTTGTCTGATGGTTCGATAAAGCTTGTAAAACTAGGTAGAGCTTCTGGTGGCCTGTTACGCTTAAAACCGTTTTTCAGTAAGAAATAAATAGTACGTTCGAAAAGAAAGCTGCAGGCCAACACGGTGAATAGCTCACGATGGTGGTCTCGACCGGTGGTTATCAGTGCTAGGCCAGTGGCAAAATAGACATGCCCGTCCGCTGAGGAAGATATCAAGCGACTAATGCGAGTGAGTAGATATTGATGTTTTCGTCGCATCATCCAATAAAATGCGAGGTGATCTGCCTGGGTAATAGTGGTTAATAAACGCATCGTTTACCTCCTATTTATTATCAATATAGAAGGCAAACGTGACATTTAGGTAGCAAATTTGTGACGTTTTTGTGAATGAAGTTTAGTGGCCTATAAACTCTTTTTGTGCACCTCGCTTAGAAATTCTTCTGTAAATTTCGGGCAGTAGCGCGTTTAGCCAATAAGCAATTTTAGATACCTTGCCAAGGTAGAGGGAGTGCTGTCTCTTTGCCGTGGCTAGCAAAATTTCCTGTGCAGCGGTCTCTGGGGAAATTTGATCACCGAAGGTGCTTTTTTTCATCGCTCCGGGTGATGAGATACCAGCATTTACCTGGGCGGTGAGTTCGGGCCTAGATTTTACAAAAGAAGGACAAACAACCAGAACAGAAACGCCCTGGTCTTCAACTTCTGCGGCCAGCGAACGGAAAAACCCCTCCATTGCATGTTTGCTCGCACTGTATGCAGATCGACCGTAAAGCGGCGCAAAGCCTGCCACGCTCGATACCGCCACAATTTGTCCGCGCTTTGCAATTAGGTGAGGCAGGCAAAGGCGGGTAATGTTAACGCTGCCGGTAAAATTCACCGCCATAATAGTGTTGAACAACTCACTGGAGGTGTCGACGAAACAACTCATGTGGGTGATGCCAGCATTGTTAAACAATATGTCAATGCTACCAAAAGTTTCCAGAATCATTGCTATCGCGCTTTCTAATGAGTGTTGCTGGGTGACGTCTACGGCAAGCGGCAACAATGAATCACTGGCTTCTAGAGTTTCAATATTTAGGTCGAGGGCTGCCACATTGGCGCCAGCGCCGATAAATTGTTTGATAAGTTCTGACGCTAAACCACCGCCACCTCCGGTGATAACTACAGTTTTATCTTTAAATGACTCAAGCATTTTCAAAACTCTCTAAGTGGCGAATATTGTTAGGAATCCAGAAACATATAAGGCTGGAAGTAATGATGATGCCGGCAGTAATGTACAACGCGGTGGAGGGACTGTAGGTTTGTGCCAGTATCCCAGCGCTGATGCCACTGGCGGCGGGAATGAACTGGCCAATTATTGTATAGAAACTCATGATGCGACCGCGATGAGCGTCTGGCGAAAAGGCCTGTAGGCCGGCGACGATAAAACTAATAGCAATGCCACCACAAGCCGACGCGAAAAATAGTATTACCACAGAGGCAAGCAGGTGATCTGCACTAGCTAGGCCTGCAATTCCTATGGCAGCGCCGAAAATAGCGAGCATAAGGTAGCTTCCTACACGCCCGCGAGCTTTTAGCCTCATGGCTAGAATGCCACCGATAATCAAAGAGAATGCCACCAAGCTTAAGTAGTATCCCTGAGCGCTGGCAGACAAATTCAAAGTGTTTTCAGCAATACTGGGCAAAATTACCTGTATTGGCCCCATCAAAAGGTAACTAATGCTGGACAGTAAAAGTAGTTGCTTGATGTGATGAGATTGTTGGACGTAACGTAAGCTTTCGGCAATTTCATGTAGGGCTTTCGCGGCCGGTTTAGGTGTGAACTTGTAACGAAGTGGCCACAGTAAGCTGGAGGACAGTGCGAATAGGCAGGCAGCAGTTATGAACACAGCTTGCCAGTTATAGTGGGCCTCAAGCAGTTTTAGTAGCATAGGCGCTATGCCGAATCCGCTCATGACCATTAAGTTTAGAGCAATGGAGGCTGCCGCAAGCGACCATTTTCCGATGTGAAATGGTAAGCCTGAAAAGCGTGCCGGGGCGACAAATGACCAGCCAATCCCTGAGCAGAGCGCGGCTAGAAGTAGCCAGACTTTTTGCAGCTCGGGCGATGATGAAAGCGCCATGTATAAAAGACCTAAACTCACGAAAAAAGAATTCTGTGCAATTAAAATAACGCGTCTTGGCGAATATCGATCGCAATAAACACCGGCGAACCACCCCAAAATTAGCGGTGGTCCAAAACATAGGCCATAGCCTAAACCGGCCAAGGCGTGCGAGTTAAACCATTCCAGCGAAAGGAAGATAATGCTGTAGTTCACCATGTGTCCAGCGATAAACGCGAAGAGGCAGGAGAGTAAATAGGTATAAATCGCCATCTCAATGTTGCCCTTCAGGTGCGGGTGAAATTATCGATTTATAGTCCGTTTGTAGACGAATTAAAGTTGGCTGGGCGTCTTCGATGTGCCAGCTTGGGAAACTGGCATTGGTAGTGTAAACGTCTCCATTGGGGGCAATTTCTATGTCGCGAGTAAATGTCACCCGTTTTGGCATCGGGTAGTGTGCCCATTGTGCTGCGTTAATATCGTAACTGTATAAGGCATCTGAAGTGTTGCCGTTGACCCAAACAATATCACGTACAGTATCGACATTAAGTGAATAAGGCGTTTCACTGCCAAGAGGAAATACGGGTATAGGATATTCGCTAAACGCTTCAGTCTTTGGGTCAAATTTCACAATCATAGACTCGGGAAATGCAGCGATCCACAAATTGCCTTGAGAGTCACTGCGCAAGCGGCGAGGCCCTAAAAATGGGGTGTCGTACATACTGACCTCAAGTGTTTTACTATCGACTTTACCGATCGAGTCAGCATGTAAACGGGCGAACCAAATGTCGCCATTGGGCGTTACATCAATACCGTAGGGTAGTGGTACGCCGGTAGATTTCTCGTCAATTGAAAACAAATTCGCCAGAGGTAAACCCCAATCAATCAACTTCAAAATAACACCCATGCCCGATACAGTGAGGGCCTCCTGAGTACTGCGGCTGGGCAAATCAATCATGGTAAATTTTTCTTGCTCGCGATCAAACATAGCAATTTGATTCGACAGCGCCATAGTAAACCAAATACGATCTTGTGCGTCGCTGCGAATGGTGTGGGGGTAGTAACCTTCGTCCATTTTATGATTGGTAAAAACTTTACTGACAGGATCGAACTCAACCAGTCGTTGTTGATAAGACGTGGTGATGAAAATGTGACCGTCTTTGGGCGATTCAGCAAAGGAATGAATACCCGAAAACGCTTCATGTTTTGGGAAGGCGCTCAAACGATTGGCCATTAATCCACCATGTTGATCGTCGCTTTCCCGCTTGAGTTTATACACCACGTACTGACCTGTTTTAGGGTCAATTTCAAACAGGCGGTCTTGCAGGTTGTCTCCGACGTAGATTAAACCGTTGGAGTGGTGTAATAAGTCGTGCATTTGTGAAAAGGCGTCGCCGATAGGCCATTCTGTAACTCTGGACTGTTGCAGGTAGTTATTCCAGGGCGTTCCCTCCGGAACGTGTGCGGGGTTTTTATACAGGCGGCTGTATTCATCCGCTAGCAGTTTAGGCAGTTTTTGTTGTGCGTCATCATGCAAGCGTGAGCCATAGCCCACCATGCGATAGATTATTTCGTGCCAGTTTTCTTCGGCGCGGGGACGGCGGAAAAAATGCGAACCCTGCTGATGGCAAAATCCACACTGCATTACATACTGTTTTTTTAATAATTCGTCGTCGCCGAAATTCAGGGCCGACAGCCAGGTGTTGGCCGGTTGGGATTCGGCCAGCGCCAGCGGGTCCACAATAGGTGTCATGCTAACCTGACGGTTTTCATCAGCGTTCATTTCGAAGGTGAGGTCTTGATACTTTGGTTTGCGTAAACGAATGCGTACCGATTTACCTTGGTGACTGTCAAAGGCGACCTTGCCGTTTTGGTCGCTAAACAGGGTGTAGGAGGCATCGGAAGTATTCAGCACTTTTTCTGGTGGGTAGCCCATGTCGGAGGTGTCTAGAGTGTGACCCACCATGGGTGTTTGCATCACCATAACTTTGCTGAGTGCTACGCCATCGCTGTTGCTAATAGAAAGGGTTCCAGCTTGAGCTGTGGAGATACTGATCAGTGAAAAAAGAAAAGGAGCCAAAAGCTTGTTCATGAGTCTGTCTCTTGGGTTTGGGCCAGAAAGGCGTCAAGCGCCTGGGCCGTGGAATATCGTGCTCGGTGTGTAAAGGTGGATTTAATCTTGTCGTTGGCAAGCACAGGGCGATACTTAATGAATTTAACTTGTTCAGGGCCGTATTGGGTGAGGCCGAGGGGTTTGGCGATGGCCAGTGCCGCTTGGATGAGCAGCGGGGGCAGCGGTAAGTAGATTTTGTTCAAGCGTTTGGCGATATCCTTCATCGTCATAACACCATCACCCGCTACATTGAAGGGGCCTGTTATTGGCCCCTTGAGCCCCTCGATAATGTAGTCCACTAGATCTTCAGACCAAATAAAAGTAAATGGTCCCGGGTAGCCAACAAGTCCGGTGATCAATGATTGTTTGAAGAGGTTGACTACCGGGCCGTCAAAGTTAGGCCCAAGTACAGCTCCGGGGCGGAAGATTATTTGTTTAAGTTCTGGGTGCTGATCTTGATAGCGCGCCATAATGCTTTCTACCTCAGCTTTGTGGGCCGAGTAAAAATAGCTCGCATTGCCTCGAGTTGCGCGGGACTCTGTGATGACATCGCGGTTTTCTGGGTAATAGCCGTAGGCGGCACCGCTGGTGGTAACAATAAATTTCTCTACGCCCAAGGTAACGCTGGCCTGCAATAAGGCTTCAGTGGATTTCACGTCGATGTCGTGGGCCATTTCTCGACTGAGTGAGGCTGAAATTTGTAATATTGATGCGAGGTGAACGATTTGCTTTGGGCGAACGGCCTTTACCCACTCAGTAAATTCTTCACTTCGCAAATCAAGGCATCGAAAGTTTAACTTCGCGTGACTCGGGAATGGGCTTTCTTTCACATCGGTGGCGTAGATTTCGGCACTGTTCTCAGCCAGCAGTTTTTCGACTAAGCGACGGCCGATGTTGCCGGCAGCTCCGGTAATTAAAATTTTCATGTTGTGGGCTCGATAGTGGGTGCGGCAGCGGCTGCAGACCAGCGGCTGAAGAGTAGGGCAATGATCAGCCCCGAGACGATGTGCCAAGTGCCCCAGAAGGCGCTGATTAAAGCCATGCCGGCCTCACCGTTAAATTGAGTAAAGACGATGGCAATGGCGAGAGAGGAATTTTGCATGCCAACTTCAATGGTGATGGCTTTGGTATCTCGCACCGACATCCCCGCCGTTTTACCCGCAAGAAATCCCAATAATAAGGCCGCTGCGTTGTGCAATAAAACCACGGTGAATATCAGTTGGAAGTGTGAGAGAAAGGCTTCACGGTTGCTGTACACGGCAACGCCAATAAAAATAAAGAGAGCCACAGTACTGGTGAGTTTTAGTATTTTATGGAGTGGCATGGCCGTTTTAGGCCATTGGAATTGAATGAAAAGCCCGAGTGCTAAAGGCGCCGCTAATACCCATACTAAATTGATAAATAGACTGTAGGCGCTGACGTTAATCGCTGTGATCATTGCGGCTGTCTCAGGGTTGAATTGAGACCAGAACGCCAAGTTTAAGGGCAACATCACAATCGCCAGCAGGCTGGCGGCCGCTGTCATGGAAATAGACAGGGCAGTATTGCCTCCAGATAAATGCGTGACAAAGTTTGATATAGCACCCCCTGGGCAAGAGGCGACTAAAATCATGCCCAACTCAATGCCTGCGGGCAGGTCCAAATATAAGGTGAGAGCCGTTGTTAGTGCGGGGAGGGCAACAAATTGGGCGGTGAGACCCGCAATGATGGCTTTTGGCATGGTGAGAATTGCCTTGAAGTCTCGCCATTGTATGTCGAGTGCCACACCAAGAATCATGCTGGCCAGCACTAAGTTCAAGACCCACTGGCCACTGCTATTATAGTAAACCGCGCCGATTTCCATGTTGTATCTCTGGTTTGAGGTTGTAGCGTTCCAGGGCTAGGGTCTAAATATAGGGCACTGTCGAGGAAAAGTAATGACCTGAGGTGCCATTGCGTTGGCGTGTAGGGACAAGGGCTGAAAAGGCTTAAAGCTGATCGCGAAATTGTTTTGGGGTTTTATGAGTCCAGCGTTTAAAGGCTCTTTGAAAGGCACTTTGTTCCGAGAAACCCAACATTTGGGCGATATGCACAATTTTCACATCCGTGTCGCGCAAATAGCGGGTGGCCTGTTCCTTGCGGATGCGCTCTATGAGCCCCGTAAAGGTCAGTTGATGTTCGTTGAGCTTACGCTGTAGCGTGCGCACACTCATTTGTAGGTTTTGGGCGGCATCTTCAAGCTCTGGCACTCCCATTGGTAATTGACCGTGAATAAACCGCTGGAGTACCTTTAGGGGCTGCTGTTCGGTGAGCAGGTTCATTAGGCTATCGGCGTGCTGGCACAGCAGGCGATTTATTTCGGGGTCGTGTTTTGCCAGTGGTACATCGAGCATGGCTTCATCAATTTTAATTCCATTGAATTCACTATTAAACTTAAGCTCACAAGCGAAGTAGGCTTGATAGCGATCGAGGTCACTTTGGCAGGCGTGAGTGAAGTAAATGGTTTTTGGGCGAGCACGACCTAAGCTCAATTTTAAGGCCATGGCCATCCAGCCGGTAATAATCTCTTCCACTAGATTGTGGCTACAGCGGTAGGCTGGCAGCCATTTTAGCAGCAGCCCGTCGTCCAGCAACTCCTGTACCGGAGTACCTACGTCGCCCACCAGAGATTGATATTTTTGTTGCTTGCTGGAGGCCTCACGAAAAGACGCTGATGTGAAGGCAATGTAGCCCAGAATACCCCAGCGATCGGCCTCAATAGTCTGACCAAATTCAAAGCCGATGGTATTGCGGCCTAATTGCTGTTCAGCCAAGCGAAACAAACTTTCGTAGTGCTTCGCATCGATGAGCTGGCGAGACTGGTTAAGTTCAGCTTCGCTGAGCGCAATACAGTCCAATATTAGCGGCCGATCAAGCCCTTGAACTGTGAGGTAGTTGGCCAGAGATTTTACCGTGTCTAGAGCAATGGTTGGCATGTGAGGGTGCTTGTATGGAGTCGCTTGAGAATGTACCGTCATTTTCCAACTCAGGCAAACATTGGCTTGGTAATTGAACTTTTTGCAATATTCCGTATCCTTAATAGCACAATGACCTATTTCAAGCGCCCGCTCTTCAAAGCGCTAGCCTCCGTGCTAGTGGCATTTACGCTTTTACTGCAAGTGCAGAACAGCTTTGCCTGCGAAATGATGGACACCAGTGGTCCAATAAGCGCGTGTTGTTGTGAGCTTGAGCTTAGTACCGATTGTTGTGAGTTAGACAGTGAACTGGTTTTGGTGGGGGCCGATCTTGAAGCTGACGACCCCGGTGCGGCTCGCACCTACACCAAGCTGAGTGCGCCTGAAACCGTGTCATTCATCATAGTGTCACTGCTCTGGCCAAGTTTGTCCCCCAGTATTACCCAAAAGCCGGTTCGCTATGTGTCTGTGGCCACTATCGGTGAATCTTACCCCCCAATCTATTCCTTAACACAACGTTTCCGTATCTGAATAATCCCTGCTTTGGTCGCAAGTTTTGCGGCACTTTTAAAGGCTTGGTTTAACAAAATATTTAGATTGGAAAACATCATGAAAAAGATTCTAGCGGCTTTAGCGTGTGCGACAGCCCTTGTTGGGTATGGCCTATGGCCATATGCCAACGGTTTATGGCACGGAGCACAGAGTGTCTCGAAAGTTGATTCGGACAAATTTATTTCAGCGGGCGCTTTTCAAATCGCCGTGTCGGTGAATCCCGAAATACCTCGTGTGGGCAAAAATGAAATTTTTATAGAAGTGCGTGATGCCGAAGGCCGGGCCGTCCAAGGAGCGATAGTTCGGGCCGTAGGTGAAATGGGCGCTATGGGCACCATGCCGCCAATGTATGCACAGGCCGATATCCGCGAGGTGTCGCCAGGTCAATATCAGGGCGATTTTGAATTGCCGATGGGGGGAGCGTGGCCATTCGCCATAGATGTTGCTAAAGGGGAATCTCAGCACGTAGACCTAAGTTTTGATTTAGCCACCAGTCGTAAAGGCATTCGCTTAAGTACGGCCACGCCGGTGGGCGACGTGGCCTACCACACCTGTTCTATGCACCCCTCCGTTAAGCGCGCTGCACCGGGTACCTGCCCTATTTGTGGTATGAACTTAGTGCCCGTAACACACGAAGACATTCGCACGGGCAGCGTTGTGCTGAGTCAAGGTCGCCGGCAAATGATTGGTGTGAAAATGGGTCATGTTGAGCGAAGAACTTTTTCAGTGCCGATTATTTTGCAAGGCAAGATTCAGCACGACGAGCGGAGGCGCTCAGATATCAGCCTCCGCTTTGATGGTTGGATCGGTAAGCTTAATGCGAATTTCGAGGGTAAATTGATCGCCAAAGGCGAGGTGCTGTTTACGGTCTACAGCCCTGAGTTACTAGCGCTGCAGGATGAGTATATCGATAGCATTCGCAACAAGCATTCTCTGCGTTTGCAAGTGGCCGCGCGCAAGCGCTTGCTTCTTTGGGGGCTGCAGCCGAAACAAATCGACGGGTTAGCTCGGCGCGACAAGTCTCAAGACTATGTGCCCATTCTGGCGACAGCCGACGGTGTTGTGATGAATAAAACAATTGTAGCGGGCGCCGCGTTCAAAAAGGGTGAGCCCTTACTTCAACTTGTTGACCTATCTACGGTTTGGGTGGAAGCGTATGCCTATGCTCAGGACCTTGACTTGTTGGCCCCTGAAATGGCCGCGTCCATCGAGGTTTCAGGGCGTGTAATACCAGCCACAGTTCTACAGCTAGACCCTTTTCTCAACGAGCATTCTAGAACGGTTCGTGTTCGCTTAGAGGCAGAAAACCGAAAAGGTTTGTTGCGGCCAGGTTTGTTTGCGGAAGTGACACTGCGAGCGAATTTGGGGGAATTGCTACTGATTCCGGAAGACGCTGTATTGGTCTCCGGTCAGAAACGGTTTGTATTCGTCGATCGAGGTGAGGGGCGCTTACAGCCCGTGAAGGTTCGCCTTGGCTACAGTGATGGCGAGTATGTGGTGGTGCGAGATGGTCTTTCAGTTGGTGATGCTATCGTCGTCTCGGGTAATTTCTTAATTGCCGCGGAAAGTAAACTGAAGTCGGGTATTGAGCAATGGTAACGCAGAGAGGAGTTGTGGCGAAGCTGATCGCTTATTGCGCTAATAATCCGGGTGTGACTTTACTGATCGTATTGTTTTTTACTGGCTGGGCTTATAAGAGCATTTTCCAAACGCCTCTGGACGCCATTCCAGACCTGTCGGATGCACAGGTTATTGTCTATACATCGTGGGAAGGACGAAGCCCAGACTTAGTGGAAGATCAAATTACCTATCCGCTTACCAGCGCATTGTTGTCGGTGCCGAATGTACGGTTTGTGCGTGGACAAAGTTTTTTGGGCGCCAGTTTTGTTTATGTGATTTTCGAAGACAATACCGATATCTATTGGGCCCGTTCTCGCGTATTGGAGTACCTAAATACGGCGGCAAGTCAGTTACCCGACGGCGTACAACCTTCTTTGGGCCCCGACGCCAGCGGTGTGGGTTGGGTATTTCAGTATGCCCTTGTGGACAAGACCGGTCAGCATGATTTAGCGGACCTGCGAGCGTTGCAAGACTTCAAATTGCGCTATTGGTTGGGGGCGGTGAAGGGCGTGGCTGAAGTAGCTTCTGTTGGCGGCTTTGTCAAAGAGTATCAAGTTAAAATCGACCCCTTACGTCTGGCGAATTTCAATATTGCGCTGCCAGATGTGCTCAGCGCGGTGCGCCGTTCGAATAATGATGTGGGAGGTCGAGTCTTAGAAATTGCAGGGCATGAACACTTCATTCGTGGTCGGGGTTATTTGCGTTCAAAAGAAGATCTTAAACAGGTGGTGATTGGGGTGGACAGCAATCACATTCCTATTCTTTTGTCGCAGGTGGCTAGCATCAGCTTCGGTCCCGCAATGCAGAGAGGTATCGCGGAGCTTGATGGCGAGGGCCAAACCGTAGGCGGAATTGTGATAATGCGCTACGGAGAAAATGCCCTAAATGTTATCGAGCGGGTGAAGCAGCGTTTGGCCGATAGCCAAGCCGGTTTACCAGACGGCGTGGAAATTGTTGTAGTTTACGATCGCTCAGATTTAATTCAGCGTGCTATTGCCACGCTGAAAGATACCCTGCTACAGGAAATGTTGGTGGTGTCTTTGGTAATTGCGGCGTTTCTCTTACACATTCGCTCGGCACTTGTGGCCTGCATCACCTTACCCATCGCCATATTATTGGCATTTATTCCCATGGCCAGTCAGGGCATTACGGCAAACATTATGTCTTTGGGGGGAATTGCCGTTGCCATTGGCGCAATGGTTGATGCCGCGATTGTGATGATGGACAACGTGCATAAAAAGCTAACTGAAGCCGCCAGCGAAAAAGGGCAAGTGCTTGACCGTAAAACTGTGATTGTTGGGGCTATGCAAGATGTTGGTCCCAGCGTATTTTTTTCCTTAGTGATCATCACCATTGCCTTTCTACCCGTTTTTTCTTTGGAGGCAACAGAGGGGCGCCTATTTAAGCCTTTAGCATTTACCAAAACGTACAGTATGGCGTTTGCTGCGCTGCTGTCGGTGACTTTGATTCCCGCTCTGGCGGTGCTTTTAGTCAGGGGAAAAATTCGCTCTCAGCACAATCCACTAAACCGTTTCTTTATCGCGGCGTTTTTACCCATTATTCGCGGGTGCATTCGTTTTCGTCTCGCTGTAATCAGCATCGCTGTTGTGGCTTTGCTGTCGACCTGGCCCCTGGTGAAAATGCTGGGTAGCGAATTTATGCCGCCACTCAACGAAGGCAGTATCTTGTATATGCCAACGGCCCTTCCCGGAGTGTCTATCACGGAAGCTGGGAAAATTTTACAAAGCATGAATCAGCAAATAAAAGCCTTCCCAGAGGTTGATCATGTATTTGGTAAAATGGGGCGTTCAAGCTCAGCCACTGATCCGGCGCCTTTGTCGATGGTGGAAACGGTGATTACCCTAAAACCGAGGGATCAGTGGCGTGAAGGTTTGAGTTGGGACGATTTAATTGCGGAGATGGACGAAACCTTAACTTATCCCGGCATGCCAAATATTTGGTGGATGCCAATTCAAACTCGAACTGAAATGTTGGCCACCGGTATCCGTAGTGCGCTCGGAGTAAAGGTGTATGGCGACAATTTAGAAGATATTGAAGCGGTGGCGATAAATATAGAGAGAGCCCTACAAGAAGATACCCGCACTGCGGCCTATACCAGAAGCGCCTTTGCCGAACGTTTGACTGGGGGGTATTTTTTGGATTTCGATATTAATCGGCGGGCGGCTGCGCGTTACGGTTTGAATATTCAAGATGTAGAGGATGTTCTGATGGCGGCGGTGGGTGGCATGGCGGTCACACAAACCATTGAAGGGCGAGAACGTTTCCAGGTGAATGTGCGTTATTCACGTAAACATAGAGACTCAATAGACAGCCTAGGGCGCGTGCTGGTCCCCACAAAAACAGGCATGCAGGTGCCGCTCAGTGAATTAGCCACTATTGTTTCCCGCACGGGCGCGCCTATGATCCGCAATGAAGATGGGCAGTTAGTGGGCTTCGTTTTTATTGACCTCAAGGGAGATCTGGGGGTGGCCGACTACGTTGCCATTGCGAAACAAGTCCTCAACGAAAAAGCACTTATACCTTCAGGTTACCGCCTAGCCTGGGCCGGTCAGTTTGAATATTTCGAGCGTGCAAAATTACGTTTGCAGTGGGTGATTCCCGCCACCTTACTCGCGATATTTTTACTTCTGTACATACACCGCGGGCGTATAAGCGATACTTTGTTTGTCTTAAGTGCCATGCCGTTTGCTTTGATGGGCTCAATCTGGTGTTTGTATTTCTTAGATTACAAACTCAGCGTGGCGGTATGGGTGGGGATGATCGCGATGGCAGGTTTGGCGGCAGAGATGGGTTTGTTGATGCTGCACTATCTCGATCAAAGTGATGCATCGGACAATGAAAATTTTCAAGTAAGTGTGGCTCATCGCGCGTCAGAACGTATTCGGCCAATGATGATGACGGGCCTTACTTTATTGTTTTCACTGTTGCCAGTAATGCTTTCAGATGGTACAGGAAGCGATGTGATGAGCAGAATTGCTGCGCCCATGCTGGGTGGCACTTTAAGCACCTTAGTCACGGTTTTGTTTGTATTTCCAGCCTTGTTTGTGGTCTGGAAAATTCCGAAATCTGGGGGGTGAGTGAAAAATAGTTATTTCTACCGGTCAAATAGAGTGCCTATCACTTAGCGCACTAGGCTCAAATTTTAACTAAGACGCTTGCTTGTGATGTTCAATATTACGGCTCAACCCCATAGACATGGCATTTTAGAATGTCCTTCCAGCTTACAATGCCGTCTATCTGGCCATTCTCTTGAACGACAGGTAGGCAGGAAATATTATTTTCCAATAGGAGTATGGAGGCAAAATCAATGGATGACTCTCGACCCACGGTAATTAATTGAGTCGCCATGAGTTCGGCGGCGGTCATATCGAGCAGGCTCCTATCGCTTCGGCGTTCGCTGCTGGTCTCTAAAAATGGGCTGAGATTCCTCGCTACGTCTCGGTCAGAAATGACGCCCACGAGCTTACCTTCATTTTCGACAAGTAGATGATGGTAGCTTACTTTTTCAAAAATAGTTTTGAGTTCGCCAAGCGTTCGTTCAGCGGTAACTGTGTGAACATCGTCGCTCATAATGAACTCCACGATTAACTTTGCATCATCGCTCACTGTACAACTCCTTATTCTTCGTTGCCGATAGTTAGACCGGGGCTTTCATTCTCACACTCATAGAGTGTTTTTGTTAGGCCGTTGTTGACCTGTATGCTTACGCCGGGGTAAACGCGTTTTTTTCCCTGCACCGTCACCTCATTAAAACTGGTTAAGCGTGCTTCTATAGCCGAAATTTCGGCCTCGAGAGAAGCAACCTTCTGCTCAATAGCGGCCACGGCTTCCTCAACCTTCTGAGACTTTGCCAAGACAATCTTTCCCACTTGCTCAGTTCCGCCGGCGGCAACAATGCCGTTTAAAATTTCTTTAAGTTGCTTGCTCTCGTTATCCCGACGCGTGTGGCTGCTGTGCAATTTATCCAGAGTGTCTTGCAATAGCGGATCGCAGCCAGCGGCAATTTCGGTTTTTACATAAGCCTCACCACCCAGTATGTTGGCGACAACGCCTCGTTCAGCGTGTGTTTGGCCGCCCAGTAAGCGTCCCTTCCCGCCTTGCTGACCCAGCTGGAGCTCCCCGAGAATATTCATGCGGCTGTTTAGTGCATACTCTTTCACGGTAAGATTACCTTGGCTTTCCACGAATGCGGAATTAATAAATTTTGCTGAGATGTCGCCAGCGGCTTTTAAGTGAGCGCTGTATTCGACGCCGGGCTGGTCGGCGTCATTTTCGCCTACGACGCCACCGCCGATGTCAATGTTGCCGCCCGAAATCAATGAGGCGTGTTCTACCAAACCTTTCACTTGAATATGCCCGCTGCATTCAATACTAAAACCGCTGGTGACATTGCCGCCAACAATAACGGCACCGTCGAAGTTTATATTGCCTGTGGCATGATCGACGTCTTTGATACTCAATACGGGGTCTACTCGTACGCCGTTCGACATTACGACCGGTATTCCTTTAATACTGGCGAGTAGCAAATTGGAGTCATTGCCGTCCAGCTCACAGCCCTCCAGCTTCAGATCAAAGTCGAGATTTGTACCGACTTCAGAAACGATAGCGCCGCCAACGACATTTACGCCGGCTTTTCCTTCTTGAGCCGGAAAGCGCCGCATTAGCGGCGTACCAGGTTCCACGGTAATATAATCGCGTAGATTTTTCAGATTGACCACACCGCTATCATCTTCTTTAGGACGAAGATCTTTATCTTCTTTCAGTAGAGATTCGAAGCGTGTCGGTTCGCCGCCTTCTGGTTCCACAGCCTTTGCGATGTGTAGCTGATTAACGGCGCGGTTTTCTTTGAGATCATTGAGTAGAGTGGTGAGTGTTGCTCTCTCAACACAGCGAGACATAATTCTATTTGAGGATAATGTGCTCTCAAGTAATTTGGGTGAAACAACTTCTCCACCTTTCGCAGGGATTACATCTAAAGTGGCCAGCAATTTGTCGCTTGAGATATCCAGCTTAATCTCAGCGTCGGTGCGGTTGCCAATATGAAAACGCCCTATCTCGCCCTTATTGATTTGCGCCGCCAAGGTGTCTAGCACACCCTCGTCAAATTGGTACTTATCCAGCCCATCTTGACTGAGTAAGAGTTCCAGTTGTAGTTTGCCCAGCTGGCTGGCGTTTGAGGATTCACTAAGTTCTGCGAAAACAGTGCCGTCTTCCTCATAAAAATGGAAGCTGATCGCGCTGGCACCGGCCTGTGGGCCTTCAGTGCTGGCGTTGGGGGTATCTTTTGGGGGAATTGTCGACACGGCAATGTCCTTGTCAGAGTATCCACAAAAATAATATGTCTAATAGTAATTGAAGACCTAGGTATTGGCTACTATCCCCCGTTAGGCTTGGAGCAGGCTATTAGTCACTCTTTATGTGGGCTGCGACAATTTGCCACATTGATGCGCTTCAGAAATGCTTTATAGTCGCCGATTTCAATGCTTTAAATGAGGCTATCATGCAGATTCGCACCCTATTATTCGCCAGCTTGTTCAGTGCTGGCCTAAGCGCTCACGACTACCAAAGTAGCCGTCCCGATGCACATGCGCCCATTTCTGTGATGGGCGACCACACCCATAAAGCGGGTGAGTGGATGGCGTCGTACCGTTTTATGGAAATGAATATGGGTGGGCTTCAGAGTGGCAAAAATTCGTTTTCGGATAGTGATTTCACCGCGAGTGACTACCGTATGAACGCCACTGAAATGACCATGGACATGCACATGCTTGGTCTGATGTATGCTCCGAGCGACAGCACCACGCTGATGGCGATGGTGAACTACCTTGAAAACGATATGACCATGGACATGAAAAACATGATGGGTATGGGAACCCATGTGATGAATATGGAGAGTTCCGGTCTGGGTGATATTAAGGTGGGTGCCCTGAGGAGTATTTACCAACAGGGCGGGCGAAAGCTGCATTTGAATTTAATGATGAGTTTGCCAACGGGCTCGATAGATGAAACCACCCGCAATATGATGGGCGAGACGGTGGTTCAGGCCTATGCTATGCAGTTGGGTTCGGGCACCTACGATTTATTGCCTGGTATTACTTACAGCTCACAGTCTGAAAATTTTTCATGGGGCGCACAGGCCAGCGCCGTCATTCGTTTAGGAGAGAACGACCGAGACTACACTTTAGGTGATCGCTTCCAGCTACAGAGTTGGGTACAGAAGCCACTAAATCAAAACGTATCGGTGTCATTGCGATTAGCTTACGACGACTGGCAGGGCATTGATGGTGAAGACTCAAGGTTGGCGATGATGGCGATGATGAATCCGCTAGCGGATGCCAACTCTCAAGGTGGTGAGCGTTTTACCGCCGGTTTGGGATTGAATGTTACCTTGCCTTCGGGCCATCGCCTTGCTCTGGAATACAACAATGTTCTGGAGCAAGATTTTGATGGTCTGCAAATGGTTCTGGACGATAGTGTTAGCCTAGGTTGGCAGTTGGCGTTCTAATATTCGATAAGATCCGTGCTGAAGTGTTTGAAACTTGCAAGCCGTTCGAGAAAATGAGGTGGCTAAGAACAGTTTGTTGGCGCTAGCTTAATGAGCGACCTCTGGCGCAGCTCCAGTGGACTGGCGAATAAGCAACTCCGATTCAAGCACAACACAGCGTTCTTGAGGTTTCTCACTTCGCACAAGGCAAAGCAGCGCCTCAGCCGCTAACTTCGCCATGCTTTCAAGCGGCTGTCGCACTGTGGTAAGCGGTGGCCAAACCTGTTTGGCTACCGGGCTGTCGTCAAACCCGGCAATTGATATGTCGTCCGGAATTTCTAAGTGCTGCTCGTGGGCAACTTTCATCACGCCGGTGGCCATAGGGTCATTAGCGCAAAAAATTGCGCTTGGCCGAGGCTCTTGTTTTAGAAGCTGAAGGCCACAGTTGATGCCTGACTCAAAACTATTGTCGCCTTGCACAATGAGGTTTTCATCAACGTGGAGGTTGACTTCGGCCATACCGTCCAAAAACCCCTGGTAGCGTTTGGCCATTGCTTTGTGATCAGAGCTGCTGCGAACGAAGGCAATTTTCTGGTGGCCGAGATCAGCAAGATGTCGAACCATTTTTTTGCAAATTTCCTGATCGTTGGTATTCACGGCGTAGTCAGTTTCATTATTGGGTTCATGAGAAATAGTCACGTTGGCAATGCCATGCTCAATAAGAAGCTCATGAATACCGGCTACATCAGACACTGGTGGCACCAGCACCAAACCGTCAACACGCTTACTCGAGATGAAGTCACGAATATTGTCGACCAGCGAAGGGTGATCGTAGCGACAGGGGTGAATGAGCAAGTCGTAGTGCTGAGCGCGGCACGCGTCGAGTACGCCATTTTGCACACTGGTGATATAGCTAGAACTGGCGTTATAAATGAGACCGATTAGAAAGGTTCGGTTACTGGCCAGCATGCGCGCGGGAGAATTTGGCCGATAGCCGAGCGCCTGCATAGCCTCTTCAACACGATCTCGCGTAGTTTTTTTAACATTTTCGGCGCGGTTTAAAACCCGAGAGACTGTTTTCATTGAGACACCAGCCTGCTCGGCGACGTCGGTAATGGTCGCGGGGCGATTAAGAACCTGAGTGTCTAGAGTGCTCGTCATGGCTTATCCATCTATGGTTGATGTTCAAGGTCTAGGGCATATCGGGTATGTCCATACTCACACGGCACCTTGCTATTCAAGTAATGTTATTTCTCCAAATACACTGGCGTCAATGTATCCTCTGTTTTTATCGCCATTGAGAGCCTCTATTTCAACATCTCCGATAAAATGCTGGCGTCCGTCGGTACCGTCCGCATCTCCATAGGCCAGCATGAAGCCCATTTTTTTGCCCGCTTTTAGGGTTACCTTCGAGGCTAAATCCTTGCCATAAATATGTTTGTCATTGTGGACCGAAATACGAAGTTCCCAATACACTGGGGGAGCGATTGATGCGGGAACAAGGCTGTTGGACTTAGGCAGCTTACGCTGCCAGCGTGCCTTAATATGGTTTGGAAACAGGCGTGGTATCGCCTCGCTTTTGCCGGGTGCAAGGTCAACAATTTGATTGTCCAGGGCAAGGTGATAGGCAAAGGCGTTGAAATTATCAAGATGATTGCCGCCACTGGCGTCTTCGTCGATAAAGACTTCCAGCATGTCGTCATCCCAGTATTGTTCTAGTGGATTTGCGTGGGTATCGATCAAAATTTCGTCATTGATCTCTGCCAATAAATATAGGGCCTCAGGTGTCCAAAGTAATTTATAGCGGCCGCTAAAATCCTTGCGCGTTGGAAGGTCGCCAATCATTTGTTGATTGAGTTCGCGCCAAGGCGCATTTACCCAAGCGGTATCCGAGGGGTCTCCGTCCACGATCGGAGTTACAAGTGCACGTTGAACCTCAAAGGCGAGTGTTTTTTCGACCATCAAAAAACTGGCCACCAAGGCGCTGATCAATATTAAGGTACTAGATCGTATCCAATGAGAAAATCCTGTTAACTGCACCATTCTAGTCTCCTGTTATTTATGATTAATGAAGTTTTCGACTTCTAAAATCGCTTGTGTCATTAAAGAACTACGGTCCAGCTTCGCGTTCAGGGTGACAACGTCCCGCTCTTCATGAGTTTTTTCTAGCGCCCTGAACTGGCTGTCGAGAAGGTCAACTTTCATGTAATGGCCTTCGCGTTCAGTGATCCGTTGTGCAATCGTATCGCGAGGCGCGTCAAGGTGCAGAAACAGGCTGCGCATTCCGCAGTTTCTCAATCGCTCGCGATGAGGGCGTCGCAACCCACTGTGTGCTAACACGCAGCCCTGCGCTTGCGCAGCATGGAAACTGACCCGTTCACAAACCGCTTGCATCCAAGGAGCGCGATCATTGTCATTAAGCGCTGCACCTGAACGCATTTTTTGTTTGTTGGTTGGGCTGTGTAGGTCGTCTGCCTCAATAAAGACAAAATTGAATTCTGCGGCCAGCATGCGTGCGCAAGTTGATTTCCCTACACCACTAACGCCCATGCAGATGATAAGTGATGGGCTCATTTTAATAAAACTTTAACGTTGTAGCTCTGGCCTACTTTAATGTTGCGAATTACGTTGTCGTTGATCTTTTGCTCGTCAACGAGGAGGGTGGTTTTATCAATAGAAGCGTCCCGGCACATTTGAATGTTAAACGTTGCGCCTCGGAACTGGCGAGTTACTACTGCACTGTTCCAGTGGCTAGGCAGTTGAGGACATATTCTCAGGCCATCTGCAGTACCACACAAGCCAAACAATCGCTCAATGATGGTGCGATAGAGCCAGCTACAAGCGCCTGTATTGAATAACTGGCTTGAACGTCCCGCGGTTCGTGGAAATTGTTTTACCGCGCCTCGATAATAGTTTGGTATAAATGCTGGAAATTGCCCCCGCTGTACACAGTGTACGTCATCGGAGCCGGGGACGATTCGGCGCAATTCTGAGAAGGCTTTATCATTTTCACTGTTGAGATATAGCGCATAGATACAGAACATGCCTGCGTGATTGTAGACTGCGCCATTCTCACTGGTGCCAGGGTGTTTTTGCGTGACGCGGCCTATATGCTCTTGCATGCTTGTATAAGATGGCGCTAGCACCATGGGACCAAAGGGTGTTTCTAGATGTTCACGTATTGCCGTCAAGATTTTTTCTTGCTGCTCAAGCGTTGCTACCCCTGACATTAGTGCCCAGCTCTGGGGGTTTAGCCAAATTCTTCCCTGCTTGTCACGACTAACACCAAAAGCCGTACCGTTATCAGAAATTCCTCGTGCAAACCAATCGCCGTCCCATAAATAAGTTTGTGCCGCGCTGGTAAATTTGTCCGCCGCAATATTCATTTCAGCCGAGATTTTTTCATGGCCGTTGACTTTAGTTATGCGCGCCCAAAGTTTGAGTGCGTGAACGGTGGCAATGGTCAGCCAGCCAGAAACTCCTGTGCCTTTATGGCCAACCATATTCAGAGGGTCACACCAATCGCCCTGAGCTATTAAACTTAAACCCCTATGATCGTGGTTGTTGATAAGCCAGCGCATGGCATCTGTTGTTCGCTCCAGTACACTGAGGCATTCGCCATTGCTCTCGACGGATTCGGTGAGTAATGATGTATCGCCGGTTTCATCTAGGTAAGACTCTAAGGTAATGGGCAGCCATACGCTGTGATCGGTATGGGGAATCTGATTGATATACTTGAGTTCCCCTCCTGTTGCCAGAACCACTCCTTCCGGTAGTGCGCCATCTTCTTTCTGTTGTGAGAGTGTTCGTAAAATAGCGGCACGAGAGTGGGCGGGTTTGATATAAACCATCCCCATGGCGTCTTGTAAATAATTTCGCGTTTGCGGGTCGGTACTCAGGCGGTTGGTATCGCCATGGTAAAATACTTGCCTGTTGAGCCAGTTGTTTACAAAGTTGTCGAGGTCGCCGTCGGGTGTGCTGATTTCAAGGCAGCCTTGATTTTTGTCCTGAAAGGCCGCGACATCTTGCTGAGCCAACTCAAAGCCACCCTTGAGGAGATATTTTTCACGTAGTAAGTTCGCTTGCTGGTCATCGTGCACGGGCGCAAACACAAAGCGGTGCTCACGACTTTCGCCCGGCTTAAGCTTCAGGCGATACTGGAGTGCGGCGATGGGTGTTTCGTAGATGGCATCTCCTTTATTGAGCTCGCCTTTCATCACCCCATCGGGTCGTTGTATGCCGCCTTCACCCTCAAATACGTCGCGGCAGGTCTCCCAGGCTCTAGGTTGCTGCTGGTGCAATAGCACAGTACAGTCTTTAAGTGTTTTAATGTGTGGGTAGTCTTGAACTTTTTGATAGGGTGTTATTGACCTTGCGACGATACCCCCCAATTCCTCAGAGTAGCTGGCTGATTGATTCATCCAGCTCATATAGCCAATGCTGAAACAAGGAAATAGATCGATTTCTCGTTCGACATCGGCCTCATTACGCACCTCTATGGTCCACAGTTCTGCCACGTCCTCGAGTGGTAGTGAAACTGACATGCGCACGGCAATGTTATTTTTGAGTACGCGCCATTCAGCGTCATTGCGACCAGCGGAAAATACAAATTTGTCGGGTTTTATGCGCGCCGGTTCGTGAGGTGCCGAGAATATCTCGCCAGTTGCAAGATCCCGCAGGTAAGCAAAGCGTCCAGGGTGATGCGCATACAAAGGCTGCTCTGGCTGCATAAATGTTTTATGTTCAAGAACCGGCGCATGAGAGTATTTCGACGGTTCCGGCTGCATATGTTGAGCGAGCGCAAACCCCCGGCAGTTTAGCTGCAACAGCATTTTCCGGTTCCAAAGGAATGTGCTCGCCTGCGGCATTGATTTTGGACAGCTTAATTCAAGGCGTTCACCGCCTTGGGCCGATTTAAGTAATTGCGCCATGCCGTTTCTCGAGATCTTCCTGAATAGTGAGTAGCTGTGATTGAGAGAGCGTGTAGAATCTGGTCACAGTCATTGCGATGAGTGCGAATAGGCCCGGTACAACCGTTTGTAGTAGTGCGATGCCATTTTGTGAGGCGCCACTCTGAGCTTCGTTGGCGACATAACCAATAGCCGCCAAAACCCAAAGCATACCGGCGGACCCCAATGAGCCTCCCAGTTTTTGGGAAAATGTAGCGGCTGAAAAAGTCATAGCCGTTGCCCGTCGGCCATTTTTCCATTCGTTGTAGTCGGCGGTGTCTGCGTACATCGACCAGGTTAGGGGTGATTTTGGTCCGAGCGCCAAACTGATCAAAATGTTCAGAGTGAACATGGCCCAAATCATATCTTTCGGAACGAAATAAAAGCTAATAGATAATATGCCCACGAATCCCATCAATATCATGAGCAGTTTTGCCTTGTCGATATAGCGGGTTAAAATCGGTGCTAATAATGCTCCGGCGGCATAGGCGGCCATCTGCCAAAACAGATAGTTAGGCAGCAGGTCTGGGCGTTCTACGTAGTACTTAAAATAGTAATAGGCGGAGCCCGCACGCATCGTAATGGTCATCATAATGACCATGGCGAGCACGAAGAGAATGAGCCAGGGGCGGTTGCTCATCAAATCGCGGATATCTTGGCTCGCGCTGGTTTGTTGTGTGGCGGGTGGGCTTATGCGTTCTACTGTTGTGGCAAAAGTGATGACAAAAATGATTGTGGCTATGATCCCGTATAAAAGCATTGTGAGTTGCCATCCGAGAACGTCGTTGCCGTCGCCAAAATATTCGACCAGAGGGAAGGTGAATTTATTCACGAGTGCGCCCCCGGTAAACGCAAAAAAGAATCGCACACTGATGAGTGTTGTGCGCTCTTGGCTATTGGCTGTCATAACGCCTGAGAGGGCAGAGTAAGGCGTGCTTAGCACCGTGTATAACACCATCATGATGGTGTAAGTGGCGTAGGCCCAGATTAACTTACCGCCCTCGGACAAGTCTGGAGTGGTGAAGGTCAGGACGGCGGCTCCCGCCATGGGTATTCCGGCAAACAAGAGGTAGGGCCGAAATCGACCAAAGCGCGTTTTGGTTCTATCGGCAATGCCGCCCATGACCGGATCAGTAAATGCATCAATAATTTTAGTAGTGAACAGCATGGTACCTGCGGCGGCCGCCGAGATGCCAAATACGTCTGTGTAGAAGGCCGCTAGAAAAGAGGCGATGGTTGTCCAGTAAAGGTTAAAACCAAGATCACCGGCGCCAAAGCCGAGTTTCTCCCGCCACGACAACTGAATCTGTCTTTCGCGCATGCTCATAGGTGTCTCTCGAAGGGCTCAGGCACAGTGCTGCCACTCGTGAAGATTTCTTTGCGAATCTCTTGCAGCATCTCTTTTCACCCTCAAAGCATTGCTCGAATTTGGCATGGCTGCAAAAATGACAGCGCTGGACATTATTGAGTTAAGTGAATCTATTTGCAAGAAAAATCTGAGCTGAAACGGGCTTACGTCGGCGGGGCGAATGTCATTAAACGCGGTCTATATCAGTGTGCGAGCTCTGACAAGGCCTCGAGTAAAGGCCTGTGAGCTCTGGTCTGTTGCCACAAAATCGATCAGTTGGGGGCGTTGTGGTGCATTTCTAAGCCCACGGCTGTCCAGGGTTTAAAGCCGGCCCAATATTCAGCCGTGTTCGGCTCTGCGTCGTTGGCCAAAGTGATTAGGTCCAAATATGACTGGTACTCCTTTTTTCCCTTAAGGTGAATGCCAAGGAAAGCGGTGATGAAGTGCTGGTTAATGTTGTTGCAGCGACGATTATCCCAAGCCGGCTCTTGATAGTGCATATATTCGCGGAAATAATCTTTGGCAATTTCAGGCGTGGGGTTCACGGCTATTTCATGGATGCCGTTTTGGTACACCAGCATATAGCGGTCTGAATTAACTGAATTTTCAAACAAAAATTCTACGCCTTTGAATCCGGAGGTGCGGTCCATATTGCCGACAATGAACAGTGCTGGAATATCGATACCCTTCAAACCCTCTGTGTTCCAAGTCGGGTTCTTAACACTGGCGCCGTTACCCCAGGGTGCCATGGGCACCACCGCTTTAATGCGAGGGTCGAGAAAGGACTCGTAGTCAGAATTTCCAGCTTGAAATCTGTTCATCTCATTACCTGGAACAATGTTGTTTACATCCCCTGTTTTACTGATGCCCGCGCCTGCGGCAATGAGGGTGCCATAGCCGCCCATGGAATAACCGATAACCGCTGTGTTGTTGGCATCTACTATTGGGGCGAAGGTATTTTCCGCCATATGGTTTAAGGTAAAGTTGATATCCAGTGCGCGATTAACCAAGGTGCTAGCAAAAGCTGTGGCGTCTGCATGGGTGGAGTCGGTGTGGTCTATAGCGGCGACTACATAGCCTTTAGACGCTAAGTTTTCGGTGAGGTAAGTTAACAGCACACGCGAACCGGCGTAGCCGTGAGAGACAATGACAAGAGGGAATGTTTCCCCTGTCTGAAAGCTGGCATCTCGCAAGGCTCGCCCAGGAAACTCAAAGGGCACCAGTGGTCGCTCGGGATTGCCGGCCCCCTGACCTAGTACATCTGAGTAGCGAGTGAGTTGAACAACCCCTGTTGGAATGGTGGCGGGGTACCACACTTCTAGCTTTAGAGGTCGATCGTAGCGAGGCGCAGATTGATCATAATTCTTTATATCGAGTTGATTGAGATTGCTGATGTTGACCGTTTGTACGCCAACACCATAAGTTCCTCGGTAGGCCAGCGCTGGCGCGTCGGCTCGTGCGTCGCCATTTAAAAATGCCGTTGGCGAAAAGCCTTGTTCGCTGGCCATTAAGGCGTTTGAAAGCAAGATAAAAGTCGTTGTAACAAACGCAATCAATGGCTTATTCAAAAGTGTGTTCCTTCAGTGCGGGTAGTTGTTGGATGTGTGGCCCGTCATTATTCTCGTCGTGTTAGATAGGGGCGCCTAAGAGAGTAAATTAAAAATGGCGATAAATGAACTAGTAGTGTTGCGTGGCTAGAATAGATTAACATTCCCATTTTATTTAAGGCCTTGAGCGCGGGGCCGCAGGGACACGCATGAGGAGCAAGCAGGTGACATACATTTTCGAGCCAGAAGACCGGGTGGCGCTAAGCGTTGCAGGGTCAGAACAGTGTTTTCCCGTGCGGCGTATTTACTGTGTTGGTAGAAATTACGCCGACCACGCTTTAGAAATGGGGGCGGACCCAGTACGTGAGTCGCCGTTTTTCTTTTGCAAGCCAGCCGACGCGGTGTTAACTGACAGCAAAGAGATTCCCTTTCCTGTGAGAACCAACAATCTTCATCATGAGGTAGAGCTGGTGGTGGCTATTGCCAAGGAGGCTGAAAACATCTCAGTCACTGAAGCTTCTGCCTGTATCTTTGCTTACGCTGTGGGGAACGACCTCACCAGAAGAGACTTGCAAGGTGAGGCCAAAAAAGCCAAAAGACCTTGGGATGTTGCAAAAGGCTTTGACAGTTCTGCACCTATTTCTAGCTTAATGCCCGTCGCTCAATGTGGCTTGCTAGAGAGAGGAGAAATTTACCTGAAGGTGAATGGAGAGTTGCGTCAGCGAGGCGATCTCAGTGATATGATTTGGTCGGTGGATGAAATTATTGCTGAACTGTCCACTTTGTTTGTTTTAAAACCAGGAGATTTGATTTTTACTGGAACACCTTCTGGGGTGGGACCTCTGCAGATAGGCGACACGGTTGAGTGTTATGTAGAAGGGGTGGCACGCACTGAGCATAAAATCGTGGCGGGGCGCTGATGCGAGGTGGATCAAGCAAGTTTCAATGCCACCCAATCCCGCATAGAGTGTTTTCCTATTTGGTGATCTCCAAATAAGACTTCTGCGGCGCCCACGCAGGGCATGCCTGCGACTTGCTTCCTGTTATTTCTGCTTAAGTTGTCACAAAGCACCTCGCTAATTCGACAAGTATATAAGCGGCACAGATACTGGCCGTTTATATCGAGGTTCTAGCGGGAACCACCGTGCAGTCATGATTTAGGAAACAAGATGAATTCAAAATCTAAAGAGTCTCCCCACATTCTAGTTCTCGGCGGTGGTTACGCCGGATTGCTAGCAGCGAGTACCCTGCGTAGAGAGTTGCCAAAAGCAAGAATTACTTTGGTTGATGGACAGGAAAATTTTAGTCACCGTGTGCGTTGGCATGAAGCGCTTGTGGGCCAATCGATCGAGAGCATAAATTATCAGGAGTTTGCTTTCGAGCGAGAAATTGAATTTCTTAAGGCGACAGTGGACAAGCTTGAACCTGAGAAGGCTAGAGTGCACTTAAGCGAGGGAAATAATTCTCTAAGCCTTGATTATGATGAGCTGGTTTACACATTGGGCAGTGTTTCAGTGCCGCTGTGGAATGGGCAAAGCCCCGACAATGTTTATACGCTTGATAAGATCTCGGAGCGGCTTGAGGCCCAGCAACGAATGAGTGAAGTTCGTCAGCTAGTGGTGATTGGCTCCGGTTTAAGCGCCATAGAATATGCTACGGAGGTGGCTGAAAACTTTCCAACATTAGAAATAAAACTGTTAACTCGTTCGACCTTGTTGTCCGACTATAGCCGCGCGGCGCAAAACTATGCGCGCACGACGATAACAGAAATGGGAATAGAAATTGTCGAACATACGGAAATAGTAAACTTAACAGCTGATCATTGTGTCAGCGCGAACGGCGATTTAACCCCTTTCGACATCTGCCTTTGTAGCGCTGGATTCTCTGCGTCGCCCGTTTGGCGCAACAGCAATTTGCCCAGTCAAGACAATGGCCAAATTGCGGTCGATGGGTTTATGCGAGCTCTGCCCTATGGCAACGTATGGGTAGCTGGGGATGCAGCATACGGAGCCGCGGACGGGCTGGCTACACTACGAATGAGTTGTGCCAGCGCTTGTGCAACAGCACCTTTAATGGCCCTGAATGTCGCACGTCAGCAGCGTGATGAAGAGCTCATAATGCACACACCATTCTATTTCTGTCATTGCATTTCTTTTGGCCGCTCGAGAGGCTTGATTCAAATGGTGACGCCAGATGATAAGATGTTACCTACTGTCGTTACGGGTGAAGTTGCCGTTGCGACCAAAATTCAGATTTCGGATGCGGTGATTTTAACTTTGTTGTGGGATGGAAAGTCTTCTCAACATGGTTGGTGGCCAGATTTCGAACAGGTTTTACGGCTCGCGGCTTGATTGGCGGTGGCTTACAAGTTTATGAACAGATCCCGCAGTATTGCCCGTAATAAATAGGAAAATTTGTGACAAAAAGTAAGGCTCCGAACGAACATACCCAGGCGTTTTTGCGACAACAGAACCGCCTGCGGAGTATCGCCTATCGCATCTTGGGTAATTTGCAAGAAGCGGAAGAGGTTGTGCAGGAAGTGTATATTCAGTGGCATGAAATTTCTTGTAAAGAGAAGGTTAAAAGCCCCGGGGCACTATTGACTACCTTAACAACGCGACGAAGTTTAGACCTGATGAAAAGTGCCGCAAAACAGAGGGAGTCTTATCGTGGACCATGGCTGCCTACACCTATAGTGACTGAATGGATGCAGTCGCCTCCAAGTGCTCAGGAAAATTTCAGTGATGCTCTAGGTAAAGCTGAAGACCCTGCTGCGCAGCTCGAGCTATCACAAACCTTGTCCACGGCTTTTATGTTATTGCTTGAGCGGCTATCGCCTCTGGAGAGGGCGGTTTTTGTCCTGCGTCAGGGTTTTGATCTCAGTTATCAAGACATTGCGACTAGCGTTGATCAGTCGGCCGCTTATTGTCGGCAACTATACCAACGGGCGCAGGCCCATATAGCGGGCGAGCAAGAACGCTTCGAAGTTAGCCCAAGCGACCATAAAGTATTCTTTAATCAATTTCTTGAGGCCTTAGCTAACGCCGATATTTCGGCCATAAAGAATGTGTTAGCGGAAAACGCAATTTCATATTCCGATGGCGGAGGTAAAGCATTAGCAGCGCTGCGACCCATTTACGGAAGAGATAAAGTGGCACGCTTACTGGTAGGCTTGCGACGCAAGGTGATGAGTTTGGTCAGTGTTCGCTTCTGCACAATTAATAATATGCCAGGCTTGATTTTATATGATGGGGAGCAGGCAATTAATGCCATTTCAGTGAACATTGACAGAGGAAAGATACAGGCCTTGTATATGATGCGTAACCCCGACAAATTGCAACACCTAAAACTTGAGGTTTAATCGGATGTTGCATGCGCCTTATCGTGGTTTTAAAGCTATCGGCTAGGAAATTGAGCTAGTCGACCTAAATTAGCTTCCAGTGAATTGCTTTAACGACAGCCTGAGTTCGATCTCGACTTTGAGTTTTCTCCAAAATTTTGCTGACATAGTTTTTAATGGTGCCTTCGGCTAGATGCATGTTATTGGCAATGTCTTTATTTGAAAAGCCAGCCGCCGCAAAACGCAGTACTTGTTTTTCTGTATCGCTCAAGGGTTCTAACTGCACGGATGAATCCGCAAGCAGTGATGGTGCGCCTGAAAGTATTTGTGGCTCGAATAGATATTCACCTGAAGCCAAGGCAGAGATGGCTAAATTGAGCTTGTCCAGATCGACGTCTTTAAGTAAGAAGCCATTGGCCCCCTCCTTGATCGCCTGCATCAAAAGCTCATTATCATCGAAGGTGGTGAGTACCAAAATTGGAATTTTTGAGTCAGTTTTACGAATAGCGCTTATTAGCTCGATGCCGTTCATCACTGGCATCTTAATATCTGTAATGAGTAGGTCAACTGAATGTGTCGATAATTTTTCGAGAGCTTCTTTGCCGTGACTGGCTTCGAATAGCACCTCGTGTTTAGGGCTGATTTGGATAAGTTGTACCAATCCCGTGCGAACGATCGTTTGGTCGTCGACGATGCCAATTTTAATCATTGATAATCCTTGCTAGAGCATTGTTCTAATGGGACCGATATCTCTAAGCATGAACCATGATGGTCGTTTTTCTTCAGGCTCACCGAAGCGCTGTAGGCCTGAAGTCTACAGGCTATTCCCTCGAGCCCAGTTCCTGAATTGGGAGCTGGGGCTGCAAGTTTCGCCGAGGCTCGGCCGTTGTCTATTACGCGCACGAGCACTTCTGTGGTTTGTTGAGATACGTCTATTTTGATTTGGTCCGCTTGACCATGACGGAGCGCGTTGCTTATGCCTTCTTGGCAGCAGTAAATTAGATCTTCGACTAGGCGGGCATTGCCAATGAATATTGAATTTGAAAACTCGAATGTCAGCTTGGGAATCTTACTCGCAATTAAGCGCATAGTGGTCTCAAAGCTGAGCGTGTCATTATTTCGAAATTCCTTGACGGTTTTACGCAGTGTATTGAGCGCTTCTTTAAGGTCTCGTTTCGTCGCTTTTAGGTAGTTTAAAAAATCTGGCTCTGATTTATACGATTGAGTCTGTAAAGCGTGCTCTGTTTGCAGCGATAGAGAGGTGAGCTGCTGACCGATGCTATCGTGAAGATTTCGAGATATTCGTTGACGTTCTTCGGTTTTCGATTTTTGCAACAAGAGACTTTGAGCAGCAATGAGATCGATATTGCTTTTAACGAGGAGATCTTTTTGTCGGCCTAATTCAATTCTTTGCAGCGCTGAGGAGATCGCAAATAGTTGGAATGCTATAAATGACAGGGCGGTGATCAAGTGTTGTGTGTCCGCTTGCGCTTGAATCATCAACGCTACCAATAAACTATTGACCCCGATGTAAAGCATCCAGACTTGTCTTTCACTTATTACACTGGGCAGAAAAGACATCCAGAATGTGAGCATTACAGGCGCTAGCAGGGTTTCGGGGCTTGCGGAAAGTGTGATTACCCCTGCCAAGCCAACAAAACATATGGCTTTCAGTAGGCGGTTTTTTTCTAGCGCTAGTGTTTGCGCCAACAGCCAAATGGCTAAGTTTAGAAGATAGCCCAGCAACAATGGCGTAGAACCCTGATTGATTTGATAGACGTCCACGCTCACTGCGGTGCACCAGGCAACAAGGCTGCTCAGTATCAGGGTAAAGCTATGCGGGGCTCTCAATCCCATTGGTATTCCTTTCATTGATCAGTAAATACTGTATCTCCCGCAGTTTATAGTCGCTGGGTAGGCGGACGATAGTGCCGAAAGTCACCTGTTAATGCACGAATTATTGCTTACTTTTGGCACTGTGTTCGGTTTTTGTTTTTCTGCATAGTGGGGTCACTTTCAGGCGAACGGAGATAGG